>Ga0325402_1001564_pt1 | contig 18952 bp, 14 predicted proteins | sample PopdelMetagenome_22_FD_207212 | JGI IMG/M metagenome (GOLD analysis project Ga0325402, IMG submission 207212) | Populus deltoides microbial communities from Bellville, Georgia, United States - Xylem-PdKOR-R3 | ecosystem: Host-associated > Plants > Phyllosphere > Stem > Wood/Secondary xylem...
TGTCTTGGACCTGGATGTCTTTTAGATTGCTCTCTTGCCATCATTTTTCTCTCTTCCACTGCAATTCAGACTTTGATCTACTTTTTATACAGTATCTAATGAGAATCTTAAGGGCTAAAGTTTTCATCTTTGCTTGATGTACTTGCAGAAGCTTATGACGCTCTTGATCCAAATGGGAATATCACTATCAAATGGGACGTAATACAGTGGACTCCAGATGGCTATGTTGTAAGTGCTAGCTAGTACATGATGCAATATCACATTTAGTGGATTTTTGGATAACAGAATCTAGCACTCCAATGATTTACCCTTTCCAGTTTCTCGAAGTTCCTCCCCGGAATCTTTTCCTTGGACTTTCTCATGTCTGTTTTTCTCATTTGCAGGCAGTTGTTACAATGTATAACTTCCAGCAATATCGCCACATTCAGTCGCCGGGTTGGACTTTGGGGTGGACATGGGCAAAGAAGGAAGTGATCTGGAACATGATGGGAGCCCAAACCACCGAACAGGGCGATTGTTCAAAATTCAAGGGAAACATACCGCATTGCTGTAAGAAGGATCCAACTGTTGTGGATTTGTTACCAGGAACCCCTTACAACCAGCAGATTGCCAATTGCTGTAAAGGGGGAGTGATAAATTCGTGGGCACAGGACCCAGCCAATGCGGTGAGTTCCTTTCAAATTAGTGTTGGTGCAGCTGGAACCACTAACAAAACTGTTAGGGTGCCAAAGAACATCACCTTGAAAGCACCAGGGCCTGGATATACTTGTGGGCCGGCAAAGATTGTGAGACCAACTAAATTTATATCGGCTGACAAAAGGAGAATCACTCAAGCTTTAAGTAAGTTATTGTCTCAATTCTTCTAGAGTGATTTAGGGATTCATTACTTTGAATTTATTTTCTGGTGTGGACAACTGATCTAGTACCAAGATAATGCCTTGTTTTAGCGTGTGATGTTAATATGGTGACCCGTGATTATCAGAGACGTTCCCACAAATCTCTAGTTTTGGATTTTCTTAGCTTCGAAACATCATGTGATACTAGCATAGTATCTGTTTGCCAAAACTTTTCTTGATTGTAGTTGGTCCCCAGAAATAAGCCTGTGTTGTTATAGTGATAATTAAGCTTGACATGGACTAGAAGTTGAAGTATGGTGTCACTACTATGAACCATCACACTCATATAATTAATATAATTCTCAGGGTGGAAGAATAACAACCTAAGTTTATCTAACATTGTATGTTATTGCAGTGACCTGGAACATTACTTGCACTTACTCACAATTCCTTGCTCAAAAGACACCTACCTGTTGTGTTTCTCTCTCCTCCTTTTATAATGACACAATAGTAAGCTGCCCAACTTGTGCTTGTGGCTGTCAAAATAGTACTACTGGAGCTGGGAGTGGAACCTGTGTGCAGTAAGTTTCCTCATTTGTCAGTTTATTGAAAACTTGAATTCCTGTTTTCTCTGTCGAATTTTTCAACTTAGTTCTGCTCTGCACATTCCTTTTCCCCTGATATTTTTCTCTTCATGTGTTTTTTCAGCCCGGACACTCCACACTTAGCCTCAGTTATTTCACCTCCTGGAAAATCTGACAATACACCTTTGGTCCAGTGTACCAGCCATATGTGTCCAATCCGAGTCCACTGGCATGTTAAACTCAATTACAAGGAGTATTGGCGGGTGAAGGTTACAATCACCAATTTCAATTACCGAATGAACTACTCACTGTGGAATATGGTTGTGCAACACCCCAACTTTGATAACCTCACCAAGATTTTTAGCTTTCAGTACAAGTCACTAACTCCCTACGAAGGGCTAAGTAAGTCACCAAACTTCCTCTGCCTTTGTGTAAACTTGTATGGTTCTCTTTTTTCTTGTGTCTGAGATGTATCTATATGATTTTATTTTGCAGATGATACAGCCATGTTATGGGGTGTCAAGTTCTACAATGATTTTCTCTCACAAGCTGGTCCTCTCGGGAATGTTCAGTCAGAGCTACTGTTCCGAAAGGACAAATCAACTTTCACTTTTGAAAAGGGATGGGCTTTCCCTAGGAGGATTTACTTCAATGGTGATAATTGTGTCATGCCACCCCCAGATGCCTACCCATGGTTACCAAATGATGGTTCTCGCCCAGTTATCTCTCTACTTCTTCCAGTCATGACATTGTTTTTGTCAATGGCATTCCTATTTGCTCATGTGTGATGAATCATGTCTATGCCAGTCTTTAAACTATCTGTTGTTCTAGCAATCAAGAAATCCCATCTTGTTTGAGTTACAGTGCTGGGATTTAAGGGAATCCAGTCAAAGGCTTGAATGTGTAAGATCAGCAAGTTATGGCAAGGCAAGTGGATTTGGAGCATCATAACCATGTTACCACCAATATGTTAATTGGCAATTAGAAATCTTTTGTCACGTTCTCTTTTTTATATTGGGAATTAGTGGTTCTTCTACATGTTTATTTATGTTGTACACTCGATCATTTTGTTTGTGGAATATCAACATATTATTTGTTCGTATCCTTGTAATAAGGAACTCCACGAAGAATTTACAGCTGATAAATGGATTTTTATTCGTAGGTTTTTTTGAAGTCCTTGTGCATATTTATTGTCATTGCTGTATGCCAAACACGAATGATATGCTAAAAGTTTGAGTGGTAATAAACATGTTCAGACAGAAAAGTAAGAAAGGAAACGATTTGGTTTGAACACACTAAAAATCTTTATGTTTTGAGTGAAATATAGCTCTAGTTTGTTCATCACAAGTTCAATCACTCGTACAAAAGAATAGTACAGTTCAATGTTCCCACACCTGATTATAACTTCTAGTTCACAGGTGAGGGTTAATGATGATAAATGTACCTGTTACAAAAAAGTTGTCTGGCTTTCAAAACCACCATGTATATGATCTGCTGCAAGAACATCTGAAAGTTATAATTTTCCTCTGCTGGTCACCCCATTGACAGCAATATCAGGAGCAATGTAGCTGCCATTGACAGAATTGAAGTTGGATTTGCATATGCGGAATTAGGCAGATATGGATATGTGTCAGGTGGGGGAAGCATGCATTCATCACCGTTGAAGTAGACCTTCCTTGGAAATGCCCATCCCTGCTTCAGGCTAAAAGTGTTCTTGTCCTTCTGAAGAAGCACCTCAGATTGGACATTTCCAAAAGGGCCAGCTTCCATTAGAAGGTCATTGTAGAACTTCATGCCATAGAACATACCAGTATCATCTGCACAAAATCAGTTCCATGTGAATATCAACTTCATTCTGGAGTTTCAAAATCAGAAGAACTTCATAAGCTTTTTATATGAACTTTAATTTTATGCACCTACTTATGGATTCATAAGGTACGAGAGGCTTGTAATCAAAGCTGAAGACTTGAGTGACATTGTTGAGATTTGGATGCTGAACAACAAGAGTCCACTCTGTGTAGTTCATCCGGTAGTTGAAATTAGTTACCGCAACCTTTGCACGCCAATAGTCTCTGTAATTGACCTTCACATGCCAGTGCACTCGAATAGGGCACATATGATGTGTGCATTGTAGCAATGGTGTGTTGTCCTTCTTTGGCGTGTTTATCCCCTTTTTGTGGGATTCCTTCGAGTTACTCCTGCATTTTTTATATCCAGCAGCAAATTTACATTTCAAATAATGAACACATACCAGCCTTCATAATTAGCTTTGTTATCATGCAGCTATACTTGTATTTACACACAACTATATCAGTTAATGTCATTGTGCAACTAGAGACGAGAGTGACGCGGAGAAACAAAATCTGTAAGCCTTACTTGACACAGCTGTTCTTGTTCTGGCAACCGCAAGCACAGGTTGGGCAAGGAGTGATTGTTTCATTGTAGAAAGATGAGAATGAAACGCAGCAGGTTGGATTTTTGGAGGCTAGAAACTGTGAGTAGGTGCAGGTGACATTCCATGTCACTGCATAAAGAAAAGTTACACTTGTAATGCGGAAATTGCAACAAACTAAAACATAAGATGTTCAGAATAAGCTTGGAGGAAATAAACTTACTGAGGGCCTGGGTTTTTCGTCTACGGTCAGGTGTTAGGAAGACCGTAGATGGCACTACCTTCGCAGGTCCACAAGTATACCCTGGTCCTGGACCAAGCAAAGTGAAGTTCTTGGGCAGTTTCACTGTTTTATTTGATGTTCCGGCAAGTCCAACGCTCACCTGAAAGGCTGAGACTGAAGCTGTAGGATCCTGGCCCCATGCCGCCATCACACCGCCCTTACAACAATTGGAGAATTGCTGGTTGTAAGGGACTCCAGGTAGCAGGTCGACAACCGTGGGGGTCTTTTTACAGCAATGCGGTATGTTTCCCTTGAACTTAGAACAGTCTCCTTGCTCTGTAGTTTGAGCCCCCACCATTGACCATAGCACTTCTTTCTTAGCCCATGACCATGATAGAGTCCAGCCAGGGCTTATAATGTGCCGGTACATTTGGAAGTTGCTCATGGTTACTGTAGCCTGTGAAAGAAAACATGATTGTGAGTTATTTTCATTCAGTTTTTGTGACACCCATGAAATATCTTAATGGTTTCTTGAAGTCACATCTTTATCTAAGAAAGAGTGAGCTTGCATCTGGATCTCCAAAAGAGTGAGGAAAATAAATGTCGACAAATACTCAAGCAACGTCCTTTCATTTTTTCTGTGATCAACGAAAGCAAGGTAATAGGGAAAGGGAATGAGATCCTGAAGGTTGTGCATGCTCTTGTTTGATTTCTATTGTTAATGGCTGGAGAGCATAGGAGACAAAATCAAAACTTGAAACCTAATTCAGGCCAGGTTTCAAAACTTAAGCAAGGCTGGCTTATTATTGTTCTGGATTTGTTCTGTTTCCTTGATCAAGTCTTTTTGAGATATTTGGGTAATATGGTTTGTGAGATATGAGAAATTAATGAAATTGAAGCAGAGGAGAATTTAGTGCTACTGTCACTTGATCAGTCAAATATATACATATGCAGAGTATTCTTATAAGAAAAAAAAAAACACACACACAGAGAAAGAGATGATACTCACCACATAACCGTCTGGTGTCCAGGACATTACATCCCATTTGATTGTTATGTTTCCATTTGGATCCAATGGGTCGTATGCAGCTGCAATCATGACAGCAAAGCGAGACAGAAAATGAATATAGATCAGGACTTGATGTCATGAAAAACAGTGAAAAAAATCCATTTTTCGAGTTTATTATCCCGAGAAAGAAGCCTGGAGTCTATACCTGCATGAGAAACTATCATGAAAACTAGAGCAATCAAGAATATGAACTTCATTTCAGCCAACAAGGAGCGTTGCAGGGATTGATAACAATCTTTGGCAGACTTATCGAATTCCATGGTGTCAAGGTCACCTGACCAGTCGTAGCTCTTCACCAATGATTTAAAAGGCACGAGAATAAGATGAACTTCATAACAGCATTATGTTTAAAAGGAAAATTGTAGGCTTTCAAAAATGAAAATGAATGCTTTGCTTCTTGATGTCTCACCTACTGGTTGTTAGGCCATTCAGCAGATACATACACAACACCTTTTCTACACTAGGTTTCCTGAATCTTGAAGCAAAGCTTTGGTGAGAAAATGATGGAAAAGCTGTCGCGAGAGATTTTAAGAGGTTTGAACACAACAGCTCAACTGTTCTTCCCTTTCAAAGTACTACTGTTCACATACTTGCATGTTTGGGCTGCTTTGAAAACAAGTCTTCTCTTCCAGTGACTTTTTACCATTTCTCTCCTAAGTCTTCTTCACATGGTGAATTTCTTACCGCCTTCACCACTCTGGATCTTTTGGGTCTCCAATTTTGTTGTTTGAGTAACCTCTACTACACGCAGGCAAGGTTTACCCATCCATGCCAATGAAATTAATAGGACCAAGCTGGTTGCTTGTTTCCAACGAATACCAAGGAGTCATACATATATATATTGCCACCGCATTAAGATTTTTGTGGAAACAAGATGCACCAGAACTTGTAATCAGATCTATCATACATACGTATATCTGCTAGGGTTCATCACGCATGGTATCAGGTTGGCCTAGTAGCATTAGCTTCTTCATTGTTATTGAAACGTGCCTTGCTCTCTGATTGAGTTCTTCTACTCTTCATCATATTTCACTACTGTTTCTCCGTTGTAACACGCTGTAGTTTATATGTCTGTCTGTCAAAAACCTCATCGTAAATGCACAGCACTTGCTGTATATAGAGAGACTTAACCAATACAAAAAGAATACGAGGGTCCTATCAAAATAATTCAAGGAGTACAAGGACCATATAAATGGGCAAAACCCCTCTTGAACTGCATGCAATAACACCAAACTGCAATATGGGATCAATTTAGGCCATCTAATCAAATACCAGAGGGGAAAACTGCAAGAAATTAACTTCTAAGCAACCTAAATTATGCTTGTATATGCAAGGGATTTTCCATTCCATGAATTTGAATCTTTCAGCTGCCAATCAGGAAATCTCAACTTTGCAGAGGAATTTGGAATGCAGAACATCTTTTTCAAGAGAATTGGATTTCTGAATATTGATATTTGTACGTTCCCATTTTGGAAGGTACAAAGATTGTTTCCAGAGAACAGTGGATTCCATTGTAGAAAAGGAAAAACGAATTTTAAATTCTCTATACAAGGTGCATTTTACAAACTTGTTAACAACTAGTTGCATCCTCTAGTTCCCACCTCCCAGAAGAGCACAGCACGGCACGGGCACATATCTGTTGGTGAAATAGCCTCGAACATTCAACCTGTTTACTCGAATTAATTGTTACGGTTCAATGATCACCAAAAGGCTAGCAACTCTAGAAGGAAAAGTGCAGAAATAACAAATGATAACCCAATCACATTTTTTGGGGCAGAATTAGGTAAGTATGGGTAATCGTCAGGAAGGGGCATCATGCATTCATCCCCATTGAAGTAGACTTTTCTCGGGAAAGCCCATCCCTTGTTCAGTGTAAATGTGTTCTTATCCTTCTGCAGAATCAACTCTGTCTGGATATTTCCATCTGGGCCGGCTTCCATTAGGATATCATTGAAAAACTTTACACCATAAAACATTCCAGAGTCATCTGCATAAATATCATCATACAGCAACACTCAGCCTAACTTCAACAAATACCAAGTAAACAAAGAAGGAAAATTACAATTCAGAAGAAGCACTACAAGTAAGATAGTTGGATTGATAACTTTTTCACTAGAATTTCCCTTACTTGCTGCAGGTACCATGCTAGTTTTCACTGAAATGTTTTGCATTTCCTAGTTTATGCATGGTGTCATAAGCATAATAATTCTAGTAGTGAAAAAGCTTTTCAAAGCCTTGTTCAAGTGTTATTATAGATGGACTTACTTGCTGATTTATATGGCAAAAGTGGCTTGTAGGCAAAGCTAAAAACTTGAGTGATATTGTTAAGATTTGGATGCTGAGCGACAAGTGTCCACTGTGTGTAGTTCAGGCGGTAGTTGAAATTGGTGATGGAAATTTTCACTCGCCAATACTCCTTGTAGTTCAACTTCACATGCCAATGCACACGGATAGGGCAATTGTGTTTCGTGCATTGCACTAATGGGGTATTATCTTTCGTTGGTGTGTTTAGTCCTACAACGCTTTGAATCATCGAATCACTCCTGCATTATGTGAGAGTTCTTTATTATGAAGATATCCTAAAATATCAATGCAAATGTTCATGAGTCTTCAGGAAATGAATAACATCGAATTGCCAATATCTTCTTCACATTAACTAGTGGTTGCAGACATACGATTTGGTGTGTAGAGTCAGAACACTGCAAAACCATGTAGCAGATTCCGAGGAACGCACATATATATATGGACAAAGATACAGGATACATATGCAAAAAATATAGTATTTAGTAGATGGAATGTAAATGAGACTCAGTAATGCAGCTTGTTGTGTATTGATGGTTTGAAAGAGTCTTACGGAACACAAGTGCTGTTGTTCTGGCAGCCACAAGCACAAGTTCGACAAGGAGTGATGGTAGAGTTGTAAAAAGATGACATCGATACGCAACAGGTTGGATTCTTAGACGCCAACATTTGCGAGTATGTGCATGTCACATTCCATGTCACTGCAAATAACAAACAAAGGATTAAAATGATGGTAATTGTGAAAGCTACTGTAACTTCTTTGGCGTTTAGGCAATTGAAATGTTTTGATTTCAAGGTTTTTCATTAAGAAAGTGTAACACAACAGTAGCCGATTGAGTTTCCCAACTAGAATTGATCATCAACCAACACTTTCTTCATTAACAACAACGAATCTTCTGGTTTGTAGTGAAAATAGATTAGTGTTTTTGGTTGTCAATAAAACTTCTTTTCCCGAGAGGCAGACTTACTCATTGCTTGAGTTTTTCGACGGCCATCGGAAGTTAGAAAGACAGTGGATGGAACAATTTTTGCTTGGCTGCAAGAGTAGCCTCGTCCAGGACCGAGCAAAGTGAAGTTCTTCGGCAATCTTACTGTTTTATTAGTAGTACCAGAACGTCCAACACTCAACTGAAAAGAAGAAACTGCTGCTGAAGGGTCCTGTCCCCATGACGATACCACACCACCTTTGCAGCAATTGGCAATTTGTTGGTTGTAAGGCACCCCTGGAAGCATGTCAACGACAGTAGGATTCTTCATACAACAGTGCGGGATGTTCATTCTGAACTTGGAACAGTCTCCTTGCTCAGTGGCTTGAGCTCCCACCATTGACCAGATAACTTCTTTCTTAGCCCATGTCCATCCTACGGTCCAGCCAGGACTCATGATGTGACGATACATTTGGAAGTTGGTCATTGTCACCACTGCCTGAAAAGTCACATAAGTAATTTTAAATCTTCTCAAGCATTTATATCAGTGCAATCTGTCGAGCAATTCTGTTCATTAATTTCCTAATCTGCAGCTATTAAGCATTAAGAAATGTTAATGAAAGATGGTTACTTACCACATAACCATCTGGAGTCCATGACATAACGTCCCATTTGAGCGTTATGTTCCCAGTTGGGTCCAGATAGTCATATGCCTCTGAAATTGTAAATAAATTACAGTTCAAAAAATTAGTAGTACAAAAATTAGTAGTACATCAGAGCTTGAATAGAGTTGAAAACCCTGAGCAGAGGCTATAGTACCTGCACGAGAGAATACCAGAATAAAGAAAACAGCAGAGAAAAATGGGGATGAAAATCTATCAAAATCCATGCCGCAAGTTCTCTAGTATCAGACACCTTTACGCCAAAGATACAAGGGAAGGGGGATTAGCATCAAGCTGATGAAGGCTTGAACCAGTTCATTCTCATGAACTCCTTATATCAAACTCTCACCAACCAGCCTTGTTGCAGGTTCATGTCATTATCTTGACAAATTTACTTTTGTACATTATGCGCGTGTCCATCCAGGTCTGTTACAGAAAATCTTTGTTTAGGATTGACCAAACCTCATCTGATGTAACCCTCCAATGGCCATTGCATAGCTGAAATTACATGGATACCAGTTCATAGCTCAGACGGCAGGCAAGGATGGATGTAGGGGAAGGACATTGTTGTCAATGAATGATCAGGAGAAGCATTCAAAACTACAAGATTAATTTTAAAAATGATTTCAGCCATTTATTTATTTAAACTCCTGTTTCTTTAGTTTTGTCTGTAAGAGGGGGCTAAAGATCTTGGTAGGAGCTGGAACAAGCAGTCAACTCCCCTCATGAGAATGACTTGTCAACAGTTCTCTCAGGCCACATTATTTCAACAGAGATATAGTTTGTTTATTTAGGCCTCTTTAGAGGTTGGTCTCTCTGTATCACCACACCGCAGTCAGGCCTCTGTATCACTTTCCAATTTCAGCCAGTCAACGGAGCACAAAGGGGTTAAACTCTTTGCAAATTCACGCTCAATCGGATGAGATTATCAAGTTATGTAAAACATACTGTTGTTCTTAAATTGATTTTAATTCAAAATTATTTATGGTAAATAACTTCTTGTAAGAATAATTATGTTAAACTAAAAAAATGACTAAGTTGAAATCAATAAAGCCATTTTAGATGCTCTACCATTTTCATGTCATAAATTAATAATAATAAAAAGAAACAATATGTATTAACCTTATTAATTAATGAAAAATTACTCTTGTTTTCGAATCATAATTCAAAAGTTTTTTTTTTTTAAATAACATGTGACAAAAAAAAGTTAAGTAAGAAATATGCATGTAATGTGTTTAACAATATTAATAATAATAAAAAAACGAATATATGAACAGAGAGAGAAGTAACTATCTAGCCTCATATAAAATTTATATATTTGTGAATGAATTTATTGATATTGTTGTTAAGAATAGAATAGCTTTCTCAAAGAAAAAAACTTCTAATTAAATAAATATATAAATGTTCGGTAGTTGATCAATTAAAAAATATCGAATGATACTTTCTATCTAACTCAGTTGAAAACTAAAAGATTGAGAATGAATAGAATCAATCAATCAATAATGAATAATTCTTGTTCTTCAGGAGCTGGAAAACGCGCCCTTTAATGCTTTTGATCTTGAAGAGAAGTTGTTTCCTAATTCAATGGTGGTAATTGGAGTCCATGAAATGCTAGAAAATGCCATATTTATTTGTCTAAAAGTGACATCTCAATCAACTTTTATCTGCTGAAAAAGATGATAGACAATAATAGAACGATATGTTATTCAATATCTTTATTAAAAAAAGTAATACATCATCTTTTTAAGCCTTTGAAATTGAAATTATAGTTTTCAATTAGGATTTTGAGAAATTTCAATTTGCTTCCTATCTCTGTAATTTCAGCATATGTCTTCAATTGACCCTAAAACTTCTCATTTTTTTGCAATTGCACACCTGAAAATCTTGATTTAAATTCTTTAATTTGAGCATCTTTTACAAATTAGTCCTTGATTTCTAGATTATGCAATTTAACCCTTATCAACCATTAAACTTTAAATTTCTTTCAAATTGACCATTGATTTGATTAATTTCAGTTCTCAAACTCATGTGCCTTTTGCACTTTATCTTGATCTTGACAATCTTTAATTTTACTCTCAATCAACCTTCTAATTTCTTTCAATTAAAACCTGGATTGCACCAATTTAGCCTTTGAAAGTTTCAATAATGTTCCTAATCTTTTTATCTTTGCGAATTGCTCCAAATTAAGCCTCCAAATTTGATTTTTCTTCATTTGAGTACTTGATTGAATCCACAAAACCCATTAAAAGTTTAATTAAATCCTTAAACTTAATCAATTCTTTCTATTTTTTTCCAATTAACTTTCAAACTTAATTTTCCTTCAATTATATCCTTAAATAAGTCAATTAAACCGGTTAGAAGTTTAATACAGAAATTGATCACTAGAATCAGTCAAATATAACATGGCAAATGATATTGTTCTCCCAAAACTGTTGACCATAGTTTTAAAAATGTTTAACGTGTTCATCATTTCAACCAATCAGTTTAATTTTAAAATAGTGTGCTCTGAATTTTAGATATGATGTTAAGGTTTCTCAAAACACTCCCAATACTTTATCTTCTACATAGAAGTTCTTAATCCATTTCTCAGAGTCTTAGATATTTCCTTATAGAGATTCAAATAAGAACCCTAAATACTTTTATTCCATGCTAAGATTAAAATGACAAACTCAAGCTCTATTCCACCTAAACCTATGATCATCTCACATATCAAAACTTTATTGACTACATGCCTAATGTGAACTAATCAACAAACAGTATTTATAGGAACTTGTAGGGGAACTTCTAGGACCATTCTATAAAAAGGTATCTAAAGACAAATAAGACTAATATCTTACCATAGACATCAAGAAAGAAAGATTTCCCTTGTAGGGATGATCATGTAAGTCTAAATGACTAGAAAAAATAATCCCTAATGATCTAGTGGTGCTATAGTTAAGTATCTCAAATGGTTAGATAAAATGTAACACTATTTTAGCAACCAATGGAGATGTCAAAATATTTTTGACGTAATCTATCTATCTAAACTCTTTTCCAAATCCAATAGAGAAACTCCTAATAGCATTCACCCTATTTTGGCTAAAGTTTAACAATGTGTTTATATATTCAAGTATGGAGTTTCAGCCATTACTTTATATGAGTCAGCCATAATAGATGATCTTTATCTAGTGAAAAGGAACTTTGTGCCTCCACATAGATTCATATTAGTTTTTTTGAGGATTTTGTAATACATGCTCCTGGATTTAGTATTGTTAAATAGAGAGAGAAAGAACTTGACTTTTTACCTTCAAATAACATGTAGGTTTTATACTATATTAAATATGCAAACACCTTATAAGCTCTAAGTCCAAAGAGCGTATCAAATCATACCTCAAAATGGTTGTAGCAGGGTAGGTTTATAGTTATAGGCCTTTTTGTACTAAGCTATATTTATAGCATTTTAGGAGAGTGTCATGCTAGATAAAAAAAAAAAACCTTTTATAATGAATTACAACATCTATAGAACGTTATGATGTGTCCAAATATAGGTAATTATCTATTTTTTTAGTTTTAGTAATATAAGAATAAACCTTGACCTAAAATCAATCTTTATAGGGAGTAGCTTTCTATGATCTTCATTCCAAGATTTGTCTTTGAAGGAATGTAAAAAGACTTTACTTAATTTGATATATTTGAGTGATATAGAATTATTGTCTTTATAATCAATGGGTCCAAGACCTCAATGGATTTCACTTACCCAACATTAAAGAACAAAATTTGAAAGAGAAAGATTTTATAGCGTAGAGAAGCATCATAACCTATAGAGATCTATAGTGTGGGGGTAATGGTTAACCCTATTCCAAAGAATAACTATTGTTCTTGTGAACACTACAATCCTTTCTTTGTATTCATACAGTTAAGGTTCCTCCAATGCATAGCTTTTTCCATGCTCTATTGAGAGATTACTCGTATTTACAGAAAAACTCTGATGGTAGTTGTGTAAACGATCTTTAGACTTAATTACCAAGTTATCTTATATAGAGAATGTTATGTTTTGATTCTAACTACACATTGCCTTAATCAAAGGTAATAAATGAGAAGATATTGTGTATAACATAAATTATATAAAGGTATTTAAGTGATTAAAAGATGATTTATCACCCAAAATGAATTAGAAAAAATGTTTCATATGTTATCAAATAGTATTTATTGAGAAATTTATGTATAAGGTAGAATTAGGGGTGAACAAAAAAACCGAGAAACCGAGTAAACCGAGAAAAAAAACCAAAAAAACTGAACCGAAAAAAAAATCGATTATTTTTTTTGTAAAATTTTTTTGTTCGGTTCAGTTTTGGTTTACGAAATCAAAAACCAGCAAAACCCCAACCGAACTGAACCGATTCGGTTTAAGGGGTACTATAAATACAAAAAAAAACACACTTTCTAATTTCTAAAACCTAATTAACCCTAGATACTCTCCAGCGACTCCTTGCAGCCGCTCCCTCAATCCTCACGGTCGCACCTCACAGGCTTACACTTTCACTCACTCTATAACAAAATCAAGTTAATCCATCTTCGATTCTTCATCCATATCCCTCTCTAGCTCTCCCATACCATCTTCATCTTCAAAATAAACAACCTAGCCAGTCAGCCACATCCCTCTCCCACACGGCCGTGAGTCGCATGACACTCACCACACCGGCACACCGAACCTCCAGAGTCCAAATCTAGCAAACCAGTCCCTCCCTCTTTCACACCCGAACTTGAATCGTGTCCCAACTCACACCAGGTATGATTTCTTTTTTCTGTCAATCTCTGTTTTTATTTTTTTTCCTTTTTATTTAGTTTCTTGGTTCTTTTAGTTTGTTTTTGTATTTTGTTCCCCTGTTTTCGTGTCCTAATTTTCTGGATAATTTTCCTGATAATATGTTATTTAGTTTTGTGTCCCAATTTTCTGGATAATTTTTTGGATAATATGTTATAGAAATACGAAGCTATTTCTTTATTTATAATTTAGATAATGTTTCATTATGTAGACTGTATTTAAGAATTGCTTTTTTTAGTTACTGTATTTGTATTGTTGTTGCCTTTATTGTATTTAATGTGCAGGAACTTGTCAGTCAAACTTTATATTAGTTGTATTCATGGAACTTATATTGTTATTGGCTTGCATTTTTATTAGGTGAGAACTTTAGGTGAGAATAATAAAGTTTGAAAGTTTGCAATTGTAATAACTAATGATCAGTATAGTTTACATATGCTTGTATTTTTATATAAATTCTTGTTTCATGGATGATTACAATGTCGCTTCCAAAGTTTTTATTTCTTATTCATAAGTTAAACATTTAGAGGTCTAGCATGATATTCTATTTTTTGAGCAAGAAAGTTTGCCTTTATTTAATGAATTATAATTGATAACTATGCTAACTATGTTGGGTTGTTTTGTGCTGCAATGTATTACTTTGTTTTATGTGTATTTATTATTTTTTTTCTTCAAAATTAGGGTGCATTAGTATCTGGGAGTTGCATAAAGTTTTTCTTTTATCGCTGTTTCCCGATTGTTTGTTGATTTCTCATCCTATGTCTCTTCATAACATTGAAACTGCTATTGGATTTTTCTGGTTGCCATCTTTGTTATTTTTTAAGGTGGATGTTATTTTCTTCATTCTGTTGTTTACAGTTCAAGTTCTGGAAGAGCATTGTGTGATTTCCTCTTTCGTTTTGATGTTGGTTGGAAGGAAAAGATATAAATGTTGTGAAATTTGTTATGTTTGGCAGCATGTTTCATTGTGTACAGACATTGTTAGGATTGTCTTCAAAACTGGTTTCTATGACTATGTGTCTGTTGCTTTTATAATATAGGATGTAATTTGTTCTTATTACATCTCGAAATAAACTGTTAATCAGAATTTCAAGGACAATTTGATGCTGTGAAATGTGTATTTGAGACTTAGGCTTGACAGATGGCAGTGAACTTAGGATTGGTAGTGAACTTAGGCAGTGAACTTATGATTGGTTGGCAGTGAACTTAGGATTGGCAGTGAACTTAAGCTTGGCAGATGTTTTGGCTGATATTACTTTCCATTTTGTTTTTTGTTTTTGCTAGACATTTAAGTTTCTATTAGTTTGATAGTTTCTTTGAATTTTAGTCCATTTAAGTCTATTATAAATTATGGGTTTTTAACATGTTTTCATTATGTAATAACAGATAGAAACTACTCAAATTCAAAATGCTTCATCTATGGGCACTACACCAACATCAACCACTTCTCCAACTTCAAAAACTAACACAGAATCAACCAATGTAGGATCCACCACAGATACAAAAGGTAAACAACCTCAAGTCCTTGCATCTAGGAAAAGAAATGCTGAAGATGGAAAAAAGTCAGAAATTTGAGATCACTTTACAAAACTTGATGTTAATCCTAAAGCTCCTAGAGCTGAATGTAATTATTGTGGAAAACATTATGCATGTCATACTATTGTTAATGGCACAAGTAATATGTAAATTCATTTAAAAGTGTACAAGAAGTTTCCTTTTGTAGTTGATAAGAAACAAAAGGTTTTGGTATTAGAACCTAAGATAGAAAACAAAAGGTTTTGGTATTCGAATCTAAGATAGAGAAGCGTGAATTAGGAGAACAAAATATGGGAAGTCTTAAGGCAATAAGTTATAATTATGATGAATGTAGATAAGCATTAGCAAAGATGGTTATAATTGATGAGTTGCCTTTTAATTTTGTGGAGGGTCGGGGATTTAAATTGTTTGCTAGGACTATGCAACCTAGATTTGACATTCCTTCTCGTTTTACAATTATGAGAGATTATTTGAAACTTTATGTTGAAGAGAATGATAGATTGAGGACAGCTCTTAGGGGTCAACGATTGTGCTTAACAACAGATACATGACCATCAATCCAAAATATTAACTATATGTGTTTAACAGCTCATTGGATTGATAATGACTGGAATTTGCATAAAAGAATTCTTAATTTTTGTCAAGTTTCCAATCATATGGGTGAGACAATTGGCCAAGTTATTAAGAATTGTTGGTTGGAGTAGGGGATTGATAAACTATTGACTATTACATTAGACAATGCAAGCTCTAATAATGTGACCATTTCATATTTAAAGAATGTGATGAAAGATTGGCCAACTAATATATTGTCAAATGAGCACTTGCATGTTAGATGTTGTGCATACATTATAAACCTCATTGTATATGATGGCTTGAAAGATATTAATGTTTCAGTTGTTAAGATTCGAAATGCAATTAGGTTTGTGAGATCTTCACCGTCGAGGCATCTTGCATTTAAGAAGTGTGCTAAAAAGTTGCATATAGAGTGTAAGAAATCATTGTGTTTAGATGTTGCAACTCAACGGAATTCAACTTATCTTATGCTAGAAGCTGCTGAAAAGTTTGAAAAGGTGTTTGTGAGGTTATGTGAAAAAGAACCTATGTATATGAGTTACTTTTTGGAGGTTGATTCAAAGGGGAATAAAAAAAACATAGGGCCACCTGGTTTAGAGGATTGGGAAAATGCAAGAACTTTGGTTAAGTTCTTAAAGATCTTTTATATGGTTACATTGAGATTTTCTGGCTCATTGCATGTCACATCAAATGCTTTCTTCAATTAATTGATTTACATGCATACAAACTTGTTGCAATTGTGTAAAAATAAAGATAGTATTTTAAGTGGAATGACGATGAATATGATGTTAAAGTTTGAGAAATATTGGGGTTATGAAGTAAATCAGAATTTTTTGTTATATGTGACTAATGTCTTAGATCCACATTTGAAGTTGAAATATGTGAAATTTTGTTTTGGTGATTTGTATGATTATGACAAAGAACAATTTCTAACAAATAAGGTGAAAGATACTTTAATGAGCTTATATGAGTTTTATTTGAAAATTGATAAAGTGGTGGATAATAATACTACTTTTTATTTTTACATATTCTAATTTATTTTATCATATTATAATTTTAGATCTTGATTTCCAGGTTTTGATGTCAATGGTATTACGGAATCAAAGTGCAATGTTCTTGTCATCTTGATGTGCTTTTTGATTGGGATGATGTGCACAATGAAGATTTATATTTTTTGCATGAAGTGTTTTATTTTTTATGGCAATGTTATTTGTTGTTTCTTTTTAAGCCCTTTGAAGGCAATGCTTTACAATTTAAATTTTAATTTGGTATGTGTGTTATTTAAATTTTGATGTAGGAGAGGAGTCCAAAACACAAATATTAGAAAGATTTGCAACATATTAAACACAATATTAGCACTAATAATTTAATATAAATAAATATTTAGTAACAAAAAATATTAAATATATTATAGAATTTTGTAAAAAAATTATATAATATTTACATTAATTACAAGCCCATTAGAAAGTCCATCAGAAAACCTATTAGAAAGCCCAAAAAGCCCAAAAAAGCCCAAAAAACAATAATACAGGTTTTCCGGTTTTTCTGTTAAAAAACCGAACCGAACCGAACCAAAACAGGTCGGTTTGAACCAGTTCCAGTTTGGTTCCGGTTTGAACTAGTTCCAGTTTGGTTCCGGTTTGAATTTTTCAGTTTTTCAAAATTTGATTTTGGTTAGTTTTTTAGATAAAAACCAAACTAAACCGAATTTGCTCACCCCTAGGTAGAATGAGATTTGAAAAAGGTTTTAAATCTTCTCCAAATGATTAATGACGATGATATTAAGAACATACATGATTTATTGAAACATAACATATGACTTTTCTAATATTTGAGAAATCATGACACAATCTTAGACAATACGCTTGATCTTCAAATATAAATCAATCAATTTATTGAATTGATAATAAGTTAAATTATTTAATTTATTTAATCATGTTTTATTAGGATTCTGATTTAGATTTGAGTCAATATATTAAAAAATCAATGAGTCACACACATTAAGAATCATTGACAATAAATTAAATTAGGATAATAAATTAAGTATGAATTAATTATAACTAAGTTTTAGAAAATAAGAACTAAATGTAATTAATATACAAAATTATAATTTTAGATCTATAAAAATCAAGTAGAGAATTGATTCTATTAATTTCTAATAATTAACCTTAATAAAATATGCTATATTTTTCAAAGCACACAAAGTGATATTTTCCTATTAATAGTTTTGCAACCCAATTTGTGACCTTCTTTTCAAAATATTTGTTTAAAAATGAAAAAAATAAAAAACAATTTCAAAAAAAATAAATTTTTGATGTATTCACGTTATTTTTATCATTTTCAACGTTTTTTTCAAAAGAATCTGAAATTTAAAAATTTATTTTCAATGCGTTTATTTCAAAAGCTTTAATTAATTTTTCTGATTGAGTTTACATTGCCTTTAACAAAAAAAAACAAATACTAAAAAATAAAAAAATATATAAAAATAGACAAAGTTAGGACTAAAAACACAAAAAAAAATGAAAAAAACCAAAAACAAATTAAGTTCCTTGATAACCAAGCAATTAAAACAAATTACTTTACCTATATATATATATATAAAAAAAAAAACCCAAAGGGGGGCATTTTTCATTAAAATAAAAGCCACATATTTAGTTACTATACCAAACTCTCTCCAGAAAAATCATTAAGAGAGTGTTTGGAAACGCGGTGACACCTGTGTTTTTTTTTTAAATTAAATTTTTTTTAAAAAAATTAATTATTTTTTTATATATTTTAGATCATTTTGATGCGCTGATCTTAAAAATAATTTTTAAAAAATAAAAAACATATTATTTTAATACATTTCAATATAAAAAATATTTTAAAAAATAATCACAACAATATTTTAAAGAAGTATTAAAACCAAACAGTTGCCTATTCTTAGAAAAGGAGATGAAAAACGTGACCTCACGCTCCCTCATCTTCTCAAACAATAACTACACAAAAAAACACCATTACAGCTCTCTTTTCTCACATTTCTCTCACTCTCATCTTCCCCAAAAAAATC
>Ga0325402_1001566_pt1 | contig 18946 bp, 4 predicted proteins | sample PopdelMetagenome_22_FD_207212 | JGI IMG/M metagenome (GOLD analysis project Ga0325402, IMG submission 207212) | Populus deltoides microbial communities from Bellville, Georgia, United States - Xylem-PdKOR-R3 | ecosystem: Host-associated > Plants > Phyllosphere > Stem > Wood/Secondary xylem...
ATATTTTTTTAGATACAGTCCGGTTTAAAATGTAGATTCTGGATTTTGACCGGATCACCAGGTTACTTTAATTAATTTATTTTTTAAAAAAATAAAATAATATTATTTTAGTAAAAATAAAATAAATTAAAATAAATTAAAAACAAAATAAAAATAATTGATTTAACCACAAAAACTTGAATTAATTTAGTTGATTTAGATATAAATTATGATCAAAACTGGACTCTCAATTTATTTTTGACTTTTTTAAAAAATTATTAAAATAAAAATTGTTATAATGTTTTATTTTTAACTATTGTATTGATATTATGTTAATTTTAACTTGAGTTTTACAATTATAATAGTACTGGTAATTATAGTTTTTTTATGCAAAAGTTAGCAAGCGAAATTAACATATTGATAAATATATGGATTGATAATTTTGTCATTAACAAAAAGAAAAAGAAAAAGAAAAAGAAAAATTAGCATTGGGGTGTAAATTAATCTTTTCATGGGATCTATTTTATCATTTTATATTTGTTAAGGGATGACTTGGATTTTTATCATATTTGTTGCATGGTAAAATTACATGAATACCCTTTAAGAGTAAAAAAAAAATACTTGCACGTGACCTGGGGGCATTGTTTTATCTTTCACTTTTTTAAACATAATGTAACGACTCAGTTGTCTTTAAAATTAAAATTCTCAAGGCATGCTTCAAGGGGTTTTGCATCATTCCATGAAGGTTTTTCCATGGTAATTATTTGGTGCCAGGGGTAACGTGGTAACTTGATAAATAAATAATAAAAAAAACTGACTTTGAAGGTTAAAAAAACTGTTGTTCATTGTGTCATTGCAATCCCCGCGGTGTCCTTTACCTCGGGCGACGGCGCGTGTATGTTGTTCTTTGGCAGGTTGTCACAAGCGCCATTTTTCTTTCTGGCAGGAAACCAGTTGAGCGGCCCAACAGCCTGTCAATTGGCGCATCATCATCGCTGCTGTTTTCTCTTCCTGCGCACAAATTGTCAATGGACGGTCAGATCTCACCCCTAACCTTCCCCATGGGCTCGGCTTCGCCTGGCTTGACTTTTGAGCCTCAAACCCAGAAATTCAAGGAGAAAACAGCAATTTCTGGCCTCGACAATGCATAAATTATACATATCAAACGCAGCCATAAACGTGGACTCCTGAGCCTTTCCGAAACAACGGTCTGGGGCCAGAGTTAATTTTCAAAGCAGGCAATTTCAATAAATCGGCCACATTGAGAATTTAAGATAGGTTTTAAGAAAATGATACACACAATAACCATGAATTTAGAAAAGTCATTTCTAGGGTTTGAAAAAGGAATGCTATAGATGATAGCGTAGTGTTTGAAAATCCATTCTCGCAACTAAAATTCAAATCCAAATTATTACTAAAAATAGCTACTTAATGCTGAATTGTTGATTATGTTAGGCAACATGATAGGACGTAAATGGTTAGAAATTGATACGCATCGCATTCAAAATCCATGTTAGAAATGGTTTGTTAATAAATAAGAGAAAAACCTCGTAATTGGCAAAAGAAACAACAAATTCGAAGGAACAATGGAAAGGGTTACTGTCATTGTCTTTAGAATGACGCCGTTTTTTGAATATTTTATAGACAAAGAAAGTTTCGAGTAATTTTCTTCAAAAGAGATCCGTAGAAACCATAATTTTATCTCAGAGTAGGTTACTTGTTTCTTAGTCTCCATGGATATTTCATAAAAGTTACTATTTTTTTTATACAGTGATCCTCAAGGAAAAATAAAAAAAATTAAGGGTTATCATTTTCTGTTCGGTTTGGTTTTTATTAAAAAAAATAATCAAATCAAATTTTTTTAAAAAAATAAACTGAAACCGGTCCAAACCTACCGGATTAGATTCGGTTTTTTAGGATAAAAACCAGTTCAAATCGGTTTGAGTTTGGTTTTCGGTTTCAAGTTTATAAAATCAAACTTGTCGGTTTTTTCAAAATTTTAATCGGTTTTTTTCACGGTTTGGTTTTTTCGGTTATATTTTTTCTGATTTTCTCGGTTTAATCGGTTTTTCAGTTTTTTTACTCGCCCCTAAAAAAAATACTTCACTTATCAAAGTTATTAAAACCTTCCAGTTCAGGGTTAGGATCACATGTTAAGCAAATTAATTTGAATTAACCAATAGTGTCAATTTAAACAAAATAAAAAGTTTCAACAACTGTATTTTAAATAATTTATTTCTAAATTCAAATTGGTTTTTTCCCGCTCAAACCAAATCAACTCTAAATTATTGTTTGTTTTGTGCAACACTCAACCTAAACTAGGAGCTAAATCAACTAGGTACCAGGTCATACAAGTCTCAAGTCAACTTATAAAGCTGAATTTAATAATTATCATTGTTAGTTGATATTTAATCCATGAACATTTATATACCTTCCATTAACCAAATTTTTTTATATCTAAATATACTGGTTGCCTACTTAATTTGAGAAATTTGATGATGTTTAATAAGTAATTAATTACACTCCTTTATTTATTGAAGTTAGATGAATACTATTTTTATTATTTTTTTATGTGTCATTAATTTTGTTTTTTTCTATTTATTTATTTTTTAAAAATAAATACCAAATAATAATTACTAAGATACTACTCATTATTGCACGTCAACCATAAAACCTACCCCTTTTAACGCAAGAGTTCTTATTATTTCTTCCACGGCTTATTGCAAGATCTTGTAATTATTTTGTCGTAGGGCAATTTGGGGCCCACATGGGCTAGCTTGCAATGATCCCACCAAGCAGATGACGTGTCAAGATAAGTCGATCAGTACCAGCAAGAGACAGCCGCGTGGATTCAATTGCCGGCAGCTCTAGGCAAGGCAGGACAACGTCTCATTATCATGCTCACGTGGACTGATAGCAACCAATCACATAGCTTAACGTGGAGTGCACGTGAGCTTAGGTGGCCCATCTTAAAATCTATAATCAAAGTACCTATCAATTAGATGGCCCATATTTTAATCATGTGTTCATACTTTATAAAATTATGAAAGTCGGCAGAGGATCATCATCATTAAAACAGTGGATAATCACTGGGTCCACACTGCTAATCCTTCGATTAAGACCTTAAACAACTTTCTTTTTTCTTCTTAATTTATTAGAATGTAAACAAATTTACTTGCTCCTTCTCTACCCAGACCACACCAAATCTTGTTCTTTAATGATGTCTCTTCTGGGCATGTTCGGAAATGGTCAAGGCGAGATTATTAGGAAGAGATTATATCTCTTGCTTGCTATTATCGCTAATCGAAGCTTCTTCTCTCTCTTTTTCTCTTTTACTAAAGTAGTTTTTTTTTTCAATTATTAATTTACTTTTTAAAAACTAAATAAATAAACTGTAAAAAAAAATCATTCAATAGCTTAAATTATTAAGTAAAATCTCATGGTATAATTTATATTATTTTCTAATATATTTTTTTAAGTGAAAACTCTTGGAACTTGAAACTTGTATAGACCCATGTTATCTTGAGTTTAATTTTTATCAAATAAATAAGGATGATAAGATTTGAACTTTTAATCGCTTGGTCATCAAGACTCTGATACCATGTCAAAGAATCATTCAACCCAATAGATTAACCTGATAGATGAAGTCTCATGATATGATTTATATTATTCTCTAACATAAACAAAACATTACAATGTAAAAACTGATTATTTCATTGATGAGATTTTTTTTTTCTTCTCATGACATGTTATTGTTGTTAAATTTGAATTAGAAAGAAAACGTATTAATTTCAAAGGTAGGACAACACATATTTGCCTTTTGTTTATAAGGTTAGATTTGACTTTGAAAGATTGATCCATGTATTGTAATTCATTTGGGTAGGGAAGTTAGGTGTAGACTGTAGATGAAGTGGTTTTTTTTTTTTTTTTTCCGAGTCAACAAGCGAAAAGATGGAACAGAGGTCGGTAGGAATTGGAAATCGGCAGTTGAAACTTTCATGACTGGGTACTATATTATTTTATTGGAGGGCAGCAGATAAATTACTCTGATTAAGAGGACTTAACTGCACTTCTGGTAAAACTTCAATGCCTGACATGTTAATTGCCCACATATACGGTGAATTTTCAAGCTCTTTCAGCAGGGAATACATGAATCATATCTTTAATGATTCAAAACTAACGAATCACTCCATATTTCTCGACGGAGAAGGAGACTAATATTAACTTAGTTATTAACCCTACAATGTCATCACCTTGTTTTATTAATTAATAATTAATAACCACGTTTTATTACGTTCTCCCTTTGTTAGTTTTTTCACTTACCAAGGTTAATCATCCTCACAATCTATCTAATTGAATAGGTGTCACCATAGACACATTCTCAATTATTATCGTGGATATACATCATTGATAATTTCATGTTTTTTGTATAATTATTTTACCTAATAAATAATAAAAATAAATAAAATATAAATATTATTGTACTCGAATCAAACTTAAACCATGATATATATATATATTAAATACAATACAATACAATATATACATACTCCAATATTAGCATGATATACGTATACACACACATATTACTATTTTATTTATATTAAATAATAAATAGTACCACAATAACAAATATTCATCTATGTATTGAAACCTAATAAAAATACAATATAAATATTTAAAGCCATTAAACAATAGATAGGATATCAACATGTTAAAAACCCAACTCATGAATATTTATTGTCATCAAACCAATGGAGAGCATGGCTCGCTCGAGGCTATCAGGAGTTAGGTCTGCCAAACATGACCTAGTTACTGGTGGGAAACCTTAGGCTATATTATATAACCATGTATCCGGTCTAGGATTTGACAAGTTTCGCGTCCCTCTCATGAGAACTGACAAGGCAAATTAACTAGGTGGTCACAGCTGCAGGAGGCTAAAACATCCCGAAGAGTGAATTATTGTTTCATTATTATTAATTACTAACAACAACTAAGGGGCGTGGAATATTTCTTTTATTCCACTCTAATTGTATTAAGAATTATAATAATAATTTATAGTGTTTTGTTATTCTTTTATTAATTTTATCTTTTAATATTATAATGATTAGAATTTAAATTTAATTTTTTTATTTTACCTATCCACATGGTCAGCAAGATATGCGGGTTTGCTAGGACAATCCAGGTTGTCTCAGCTTATAGATTTGAAAGTGTGTGTTTTTTTTAATTAAACTTTACTTTTTTATAGTTTATTTTTTTCTCAAATAGTTAAAACAAATAATTTAAAAGAAAAATCATGTTATTAAACTTTATAAATTAACAAAAATTAAAGGATGTAAGGAAAACATTGCTCACCTACACCTATTGCACTGTAGATTACAGTGTTTTGTGTGTTTTTTTTCTTTTTTTGTTATTTAATTTTTGTTATGTTTTTTTTTAATTTGTTTTTGTCGATTTAATGTTTTGATATTAGGGTGGTTGATAATTTAGCTTTGTAATTTGTTTCTTTTTATTTTGCTTTTCTATATGGATAGCGATGTTTGCGGGTTTATTAGGGTAACCCAGGTTGTCTCGATTTACGGATTTGGCATGGTGTCTTTTTTTCTTTTCTTATTTTTAATTGAACTCAACTTTTTTATCATATATTTTTTCTCATATAGTTAAAAAGATTAGTTTAAGAGAAAAGCCTTGTTATTAAACTTTTTAAAGTCCATGGACCTATTCACAGGTTTGACTGGTTAACCTAGTTCGTGGATATAATGAGTTTAACTTCTTTTTTTTTAATTGACTTTCTTTCTTATTTCATCTTTAGATAGTTAGTTAATTGAGGATTCAATTTTATAATTGATTTTGTTTTACTATCTACGAGGTTATCACAATATAAAAAAAACTCAATATTAGGTTGGTGTTTAATTTTACGATCGTCTATTTTTGTTATCATATAGTTAAATAAAAAATAGTTTTGAAAAAATAATTATAATCCAGTAGAGTGTATAATCCAGTTCACAGGTTTGACGTACTAGCCCGGGTTACTCAGTTTAGCCATCAACCCAATATATATTTTTTATTATTATTTTTGTTCCTTTATTTTTTTTCTCCTTTTGATTTTGTTCTTCAATATTGAATTGGTTGAAAAAATAGATTGCGTGTTTTATTTTTTTGCTTTCTATATGGTTATGACTTTCTCAAATAAGTATCTATTTTAAGATTAATCCTTAATTTTGCGAGCATCTATTTTTATCATACAACTAAATAAAAAATAATTTATAAAAAAATTATCATACCCAATAGAGTCCATGACTTGGATTGTAGGGAGACCAAAGTCAATCAAATTTGTCATTGTTTCAGTATTTTTTTTATAAAAAATTTATAATCTTGAAGATCTTTTAATTAAAAGCCAAGTCATGATTTTACCGGTCATTAAGGTTATATTTAAAGCTATGAAATCGATCAATTTAAGTTGAGCTAGCTTTCTAGCAATTTAATTGAAAACTCGAGTTAAGCAAAAAGTTAATCTGAGAGGTTTCAAGATTAACTCGTTTAGCCAAATTTAATAATACTTCAAATTTTCTTTTATGTTTTTAATGTGTTTTTATATTTTAAAAAATATATTTCATCAACCCGAGTGCAAGATAAGATACTAGTTAATTACAACAACCATACACACTTCAGTTTAAAATACTAAATTATCATGGGATTCAGAATTGTATTTTTGGACAATTTCATGATTAAGTCACATCTTTTCTTATACATAGACCAAAGTCTAACGTTGCTCAATTTAAGCGTTTTGCACTAATAATTAAATTATATTACATGTCTTCATGCAAGAAATATTTGAGTTCAATATCTGAACTTAGAGGTACTGTACGTATATAGTGTTCTTGTGGGATGTTGATACTGAAAAATAGGAAGGGGGAAAAAATCAATACCATGTCAACACTAGTTAATTCAACCATAAAGCAGAAACAGCATCAATTTCCGATCAAGGCATCATTAAACATCATGATTTCTACGAACAGATAATAAAATCAAGAGCATAGAGAAAAGAACAGGGAAAAATTATCATCATCTTTAGAAAGATACACATATATGGCCTTCATCAATTGTCGCCGGCTAATAACTTTTCAACTTCTCTCCACTGGCAAGGAATGCTAAGCGCACCTTCATGACCAAAACCAAACTCTTCTGCTGCTTCCTCCAACAGCACCAAGAACCTTGGATGGTTTAAGTAGCTCAAAGGCACAACAAATCGCTTAGGATTACCATTTTCGATTGCAATCACAGCAAAGTGCCCTACCTTCACATCCTTTGGCAATGGAGAGCATTAATTCCCATGATATTCATGAATTTTTCTGTACTTGGAGGCTTCTTTCCAGCCCAGTGAAAGACTCTTCTGTAGTTTCTCTGCCACAACCCTCAACTTAAGAATGCCAATATTTTTCTTACCAGTAGCTCTAAGTATGCCCATGGCTAATGGCTAGTTAGCATGGTGACTTTGAAGGCATATGATCTTTGTTTAATTTATACATGAAGTGCATGGCAGCGAAGTGCATGCATGATCAATAAAACAAATTAGGTTTCAAGACCTTTAAGCGTACTACCTAGTCGAAACACATGCATGTGAAAGAAACACGAAAGACCTTATAAACTGATTTGTTCTCATGTGATCATTCTGTCACGTCTTTTTTGTCTAGTCAAAATCTGTCCCAATTAATTTTGTTTGCAAGGAAACTCACGTTTTTGGTCCTTTTTTATGCTCAGTACTTCTTGCATGTATTGGTCTAGCTATGTTTATTTCAAATTTTATATATTTAGGGAATTAAACTCACAAATCAAGACTAATTAAGCTTGCATTTCACTTAAAAAGGTGTAGGTTCATATGCACTAACATGAATTTGGTAAAGTTTAGGCAAATGATTTTGGAATGCCAAAATCATTGATTTGGTAATTAGAGTTTAGGTTAAACGTTTTTGACAAGCACTGATCCTCACTTCCTTGGAAATTTCTACGGGAGGAGAATCAAGAAAATGCATCCCAATGAAACCCTAATTAGTTGAAGCTAGCCAAACTTCCCAGTCATGGAGTTGGAGGAGTTCTCAAACAAATCATCTTTATTCAAAGAATTTGAAGCACCCCGAGTAGCTTCGCCAATGATTTCCGAATTCATCTCAAGTTCCACCTGTTTATAGCCATAATCCCAGGTGAAATGTAAACCCAAAACAGCAGCTCGTAGCTCAGCTTTAATTTGAAATAAAATTTGATATTTTAGTTGGATATATAGCTTCGCCAATGATAACCGTGTAATTGATCGTATTCATAAACAAAATATAAACGTGTTTAATATTATAGTGACTTTAATTTTTATAACTTCTTAAAAAATATTCTTAGTTGTGATTTTAAAAAATATATTTAGTTAAAATTGTTGTAAAATAAATTCTTACATGTAAAATAAATAAAAATTAAAATCTTTATAAATAAAAATGATTTAATTTTTTATAAAATCAAGATTTGAAATATATTATAAATAGATTCCAATATAAAGAATAAAAACTATTTAACTAATTAAATAAAATTTTCTTAAATAAAACTAACTGCCACAATATCAAACAATGAAACCATGTCCGTATCTAAGGCACCGCATTTACATTTTACACCCGAATTATTGTATTCGCATAAAATTTCCTTTTCTTTCCAGGTAAAGTCTTCCATACCAGTACTAGATAGAAACGTTAAACACGTGGCTCAATACGCCAACAGTACAAGTCAAATAAGACAACAAAATTAAACGGAAGAGCAACAGCCATTAACGACCTAGCAATTAGCTAAAACAGAGGACAAAAAGAAAAAGAAAATCGATCTTGATAAACCCTAATTACACTTTCTATACGTACAGTGTTAATTACATTAACAGGATTTCAACAATTAGGTCATGGGTTGCTCCTCTTCTCTTCCAGGTAATCCTTAGTTTGTCTTTCAATTTCTTTGAAAGCCTTAATTTTTAACTTTCTTGGATTATGGTTTTATTTGGCACTATTGTGAATTAAGTGGATCAAAATGCGATTTTGATGCTAATGTTGTTGGTTGACTGCTTTAGTTTAGTTAGTTTAATGAGGTGTAAGCGAATTGTGAGATTAGTGTGTGATCGGGGAAATGAGTTTTTGGTAATTAGGGTTTGAGAAGTGTTGCTTGTTGATAAAATGATTTGATTTAGTGACCTTTTTGAGGATTTTTGCTAAATCTGCTTTAAAGGTTGAAATTTTGGTTTTCTAGCTGTGGTGGCTGGTTATTTGTGTCTTGGTTGCTTATGGAGTGGTTCTATTAATTGATTTAATTCGATAATTTGCCTATTTGGGGTTTTCTTTCGGGGAAAGTGTTTGCAGATAGGAGTACTGGGAGATTGGGTGGACTTAACAATTCAGAGAGTGGTGGAGTGGCTGATGCCAAAAACCTACGCGTAAAGGTAAGTATATGGACCTTGCACTATAGACTGTCTTTTTTTTTTTTTTTATGTGTGAGATTTTATTGGACATTGAGAAAACTTATGTGGGTAAGGGAGCAAGTGTTGAAACGGGATCAGGTTAGCAGTTGATACTGTTTGGATTTTTCATATTCTATGGGGCTTAGTTGATCTGCATTTCTCTAATGCCATGCTGTTTTGAGATTTTTTGGCGGCAATGCTGTTGATGAAAATGTCCATTTTTTTTTTCAAAGTGAGGCATTGTGTTTGAGTGTTTGAAGCTGTGATTAATTGGCCTTCTGATGCAAAAAGGGAAATAGTGTTGCTGCTGTTTTAGCATGTTGGGCGTTCTTTTTTTGTTTGGTCAGGGTTGGGGAAGTTGGTGGTGGTGGGCTGGTGGTTTCTAGGACCACTTTGTTTTATATTTTGGTGTGGTGTAGTGCTATGTGCTCTGTTTGAATTCTTGAAACAAGTTTGTACTTTTGGGAGTTTTTCCTTGCCTTCATGTAGACAATCACAAGCAAGCGATTACAGGTGGAATACTCTTTCAATTTAAACAATGATTTTTAAGCTGTTTTATGTGCAGATTTGGTTCCTGGACTGTTTCACACTCTATTATCTGATTTTATGTCGAAGTTTGCATGTTATCTTCTTTTTCCAGAAGCTATCCAGGTTATTCTAGCGGTTATTTTTGCTATTATCTGCTGGTGCCAACATGCATCTTATTAGACAATGGCACCACTTTGCTTGTTTTGAGGTTGGTTGAAGGATGACATAGGATATTTTAACTTTCAGATCCCTCAAAGCTCTCAATTTGAATCCGTGAATTCATTCTGTTAACTTCTGTGTTCATATATTGACTAGCATTGGTACAGTTTGCTGACGAGATTATAGACTGCAGTTTGCTTTAAATTTAAGTCTGTCTTTAATCAAATCTGATTCAGAAAGATTTTTAAAAGGTCAAATAATGTCTGCATGTCATGCATCTATAAATTTTATATGAACTTATCGTGTACCATCAAAATACTCCACATGATTCAATACACAATGGATGAGCATTTGAGTCAACTCTTTGTTTGAATTTGTGTATAAAATCAAATACAAATTTCTTCCGCATGTTTGAAACAACAACAATAAAGCATATTGGAGTTGCTGCTTTCTTGCTCGCATTTTTCAGAGTGAATGCAGCTGACCTTTCTTTCCAATGTTGTGAACAGCTGGTTTTATTAGGTGATTCTGGTGTTGGTAAAAGCTGTATTGTTCTTCGCTTTGTTCGTGGCCAGTTTGATCCAACATCCAAGGTAAGGAATCTATCATTCGTTGCCATTCACATGCATTCACCTTGTTTGTTATTTAAGCCTCCACCTCCACCTCCACCTCCACCTCCACCTCCATCCATCTCTCTCTCTCTCCCGCACCCGCTGGCCCTAGAAGGCTGGAACTGCTCTTGATACATCTATTTAGATTTCTTACATTGGATTTTCAGGTAACTATTGGAGCATCATTTTTGTCACAAACAATAGCTTTACAGGATTCTACAACGATTAAGTTTGAGATATGGGATACTGCTGGACAAGAAAGGTACTCTTGGGAAAGTGTATATTGTGTTGGTCACACACACATGCAGATACAAGCAAACAAGTCCATATTGAAAATTTACTGGAAAAGTTAATCTGATAGTATATTTTTCTTCTGGCATGTTCCTCCTTCCCCATCGCCTTTTCCTTCATAAACACCAAAGCTCTTATTGATTATTGATTTTTGTTTCTTATTCAGGTATGCCGCACTAGCACCGCTATATTACAGAGGTGCTGCAGTTGCAGTAATCGTGTATGATATAACAAGCCCAGAGACATTCAACAAAGCACAGTATTGGGTTAAGGTAGTCTGCTGGAATCACAATTGCATCTTCTCTTGCCCTGTCACACATGCAGGCACATGTTTATGCGGGTGATGAATTTGCCCTCACATTTTGATGTGAAAAGAATTTGGCTTATTGCTATATTGTTCTTAAACACTTTAATAAAGAAGGTTTATGCTAACTAAGTTTTCACAGAAAATTGAGAAAGAATTAACAGTTTTGATTCAGCATGGCACTAAGTTTCTGTTTTGAAAATATAAACTTAAGCCCGCTAAAATCTGTTACATGATTATGAGTGTTTTAATATCGTAGCTGATGCAACCTAAGCTGTTTTCACTATTCATTTAGCTTTGTGACGGCTCTGTATTTAAAAATCTCTTTTCTATCTTCTATCAGAATATAAATACCTCTCTTCTCTCTTTCTCTGAATTTAGCCAGAGATGTTTCATAGACTTGTTAAGTACATTTGAGCTTTACCATTTGCTCAATGATTTATCCTCTCTGCTCATGTGAAAGTTTATTTTCTTGGCTTATATCCTATTGTGTAACAGGAGCTACAAAAACATGGGAGCCCTGATATAGTCATGGCTTTAGTAGGTAACAAGGCTGATCTTCATGAGAAGCGAGAAGTACCCACTCAAGCAAGTATAGTTATTTATTGGGAATAGATCATTCCTAATTGCTGAATATATTTTAATGTGTTTTGCTTTTTAATAATTGAAGGATGGCATTGAATATGCGGAGAAGAATGGGATGTTCTTTATTGAGACATCTGCAAAAACTGCAGATAATATAAACCAACTGTTTGAGGTACCATTGACACTTATGTGCTTTATTTCTATAGCATGATTCTACTAGAAAAGAAATTACTTTGATGCAATTGAGTCTCTGGTTAATTATACTTAAAGGTTCCACTTTTAATTGTAATCTGACAACCTCTTCAATTTACAGGAAATTGCTAAGCGACTCCCGCGCCCTTCCTCAACATGACCGCGGACCCTTGAAACTGAATTAACTAGATTGCCTCAAATGTTACAAGAAAACCACTTGCCTGTATCAACTTTGTGTATATCTTGGTAGTTGCTCTATTCTGTGATTTGACTGTCACTTAAGTTGAAAATCTACATTCCCTGTTATTATCATGAATAACACATGCAGCGTGTTGACTTACAGTCCACAAGTTTATGGTGGACAACCATGTGAAAGGACTGCATAACATTGTTGCTAAGTGTTTCAAATGTTATAGTTTTCGGTTAACCCTACCTGCCTCAGAGTATAAAAAATCATTTGAAAAAACTACTAGTATATCAGGACAGGACCGGAGATTAAAGTAGCGTCCTGTGGATGCATTCCTTCTAGGAATATGAGTTCGCACAATTCTGAATGCTAAAATTTGAGTTTTGTGACAAACTGAGACTTACGAAATTGATTCTCAAACTGATGGCCAGTAGCTCAGTAGAAACGCTTGTACTTTTCAGCCTCAGTAACCATAAACCATGTTGGATGGATCATCAGGGTTGGGGATGAGTCTGCTTCAAAACTGGGAGGGAACGGAACAATAAAAGAGATGAAGCAACTTACCTGCTGGCTGTCATCTAGCTTGGTATTGCCAAGGAAAAGGTATGGATCAAGGAAGATCATTTTGTTGCCCCCTTTCAATCATACAGGTAAAATAGATTATAGCTGCATGCACTGTAAGGAGTACTGAAGGTAAAATAATTTGATCTTTGGGCTAAGGTAATGGAATAGACCCCTGGAAACAATTGAAGCTATTACAGGCTTGGAAGATGAGCTGAGAAGTTGTAACTCTGTTGAAAGGGTTAAACATGTAGTTTGCATTCGTTTATACAATTCAACAGTATGTAGTTTCTAGATCACTGCTCATAGTACATGAACAGCAGAATCTATTTTGCTGTATGTCTGGACCTCCACACAAGATGAGATAATGTCAAGCCCTTTTCATGCTCCGTTTGTCACACCACCCAGTTGTGAAAGTTTACGTATTGTCATTTTCTTGCTGCACCCTGAGCGCCCATTTCCTTTTGATATCTGTGGGTCTTTGTGGCCAAAACTAGTAGTTTTTCATAACTCGGGACTGGCCACATCAAGTCACCGTCCCTTGGATCGATCTTCTTAGGAGTAGGATTGGAATTAAGCCGCACGTAACATGAAGTTTCTCTTTCAAGCTAGTGAAACCACTAGCAGAAAATGAAGTTTGTTCTGGGACCTTAAATGCTGCCAAAACCCGACAATGAACTACAGTTTCTTAATCCCTACAATATCCCCCATGTGTCCATGATAAGCGCAATCAGGAATAAAAACCAGCAGTGAAGAGGGAAAACAAGATACAATGGGTGACTTATAGACTGATTATTGGATATGACACTGTTTTAGCTAAGGTAAACACAGTACCACAAGAAGATAACTTTTGAAGGACATGTTGGAAATTTTGCGAGTGCAACGAAACTGTCATGGATTGGTGGAAACTAAGATGTAGGCATGGTTTAGATACGTACAACGGTATTGCTCTTAGCTGCTGGACAACATATGTGCCTGTGAGGGCCACTGTAGAGTTCTGAAGTGGCTTTGGATTGTGATTTATGATAATTATGTAAGACACGAAGCTCACTATATATATCTATCAGGGACAGGGAAGGGGACAGGGACCAAATGACTGTTTCAGTCGGTGTTCGTCCTCTCTACTGTGCTCAATCCATCAAATGCGTGATCCCAGAAATAAAACAAAACACTTAATTAATGCTACCATTCAGTGTATTTTGTGATCTATCAAATGCATGTGAAAAACTAAGTTCCTTTAGAGAGAAGAAAAGGAAAAAAAAGACTGTCCTACAAAGGCAAACGAATCTTTTGTCACTGATGCCAGACGGCGTATACCATTCATATCTATATCGTACGTGAAAAAGGGTGTGATACCCAGATGCTGTGAGGACTTACTCAAGAAGCGATAGGTATACAAAGTGTTATTGTGATTTTATTTTACTTTATATTATACTTTCTAGACTTGCTTTATAAATAATCATACGAGTATATTTTATGGTAAAAGTGGTGTCTTATACTCGGATACCAAATATAATAGAATCAGAGACGACGCTTAATTATTATTTTAGAATAAAAAAAATAGAGACAATAAATACAGAAATATATTTAATTGAAAAGATAAATATAAACATAAAATAAATCTATCTATAGTTTTAGGATGTATTTTTATACTTTTAAAATAAGAAACACATGAAAATATGTATGATCTATTCTTGGTATTTTTGTTTCTTTTGTTACAAGATATATAGGACGTAGTTATATTATTACATAAATATCATGCACAATAATATTAAAGATAGTCAATAAAAAGTACCTATAAATTAGTCCATACCTAGTAAATATATTCAAGTTTTATTGATTAGACTAGTGTGTGGGATTTTTGAAATTGACTAATATGATTGGCGAGAGTTTAACTTGAGAAAATTATTAATATGGTATTTTAAATAGTATAAATATAATTTTTTTATATGTATTCCAATTAAAAATACTATTTAAAAAAACCAAATTATAACTCATCTCTTTATCACACTCAAGTTCCAATCTTTATCCTTTCTTTATAATAAATCAATGGCTAGATTTCCTCCTTTTAATTATAGCTTTTTTGAAAGATACTTGGGAATAATAGAAGGGATTTTGCTTATTGTTTTGGCTATCCCATTAGGGCAGGGATGACGAGCCAAATTAAACTCTTTTTTTTTTTCTTTTTTTTTTTACTTTTGGCTTCAGCGTTGAAGATGCCCTTAATTACTCTGCAATTGACAAACTAAAGCTAAATCTAGATGAATATCAATGCTCTATTTTTCAATGAACATCAATCTTGTCCTTGCTTAAAGCGTTTAATCAGATAAAGATTAGGCTATGCCTGAATCTCAATTTCACACAGTCACATATTTAAGATTGCATGTGATCATGTGGGCTCCGGTTCAGGAATATATTCTGATTATGAATTATTCTAACCATTAAAATAAAACACAATGGGCTAAGTGGTTTATATGATCTTGAAGAGGCTCCTTGTTGCTGATAATATTGCACATGGCATCCTTAACTTGATCCGATGAAAGTAGGATATAGCAGGGTAGTAGTACTCCTTATTTTGAATTCAAAAATATTTTTTAAATTACCAAATACTCAGTATACTAGTGTGGAATTCTCTCACCTCGCTATCAAAAGAAGAGAGAAGGAGAAAGGAAGGACATGGGGCATTGCATTTTTAACATGTTTGGGCAATATTTGGAGCTCTTGAATGGACTACCCAACCTCTCAGGAGACAAACCCACATGAAGTTTAGAGATAAAATGGGGTCCCTTACTGGGAATAGCACTTGATCCTAAAAAACAATATGGACTTGTTGCTTTAATTATAAGTCCCTCCTTCAAGCTTTGATAGAACCTCAACCTTGTCAAAACCCGATCTTCAGACTGTAGCTGGTGTGATCCCCACCAACTTTTAGACGGGACAAATTATGCTCTGCGAATCTTGAGTTAGACTCATAATTGACATTGACTCACAGTTTGGGATGGTGCAGTAAGAGATAAATAAAATCATGGAAATAACAGTCTTCACATTTGAAAGTAAAGTCTTTATAGTTAATTTGGAAGAAATGGAATCGTTCAGTTTCAAATTTTAATAACAATTATGTGAAATGGGTACAGAATACATGGTGGATATATGGATTCACAGAAATCAAGATGCAGAAAATCATTGAACCATCAAAGAAATTTGGAAATCATCAAGTTAATCAGAGCTTTATGAGTGATTCACATGGTGAAAGTATACATTATGAGACTCCCTCGAACACAAAAAACATCCTGCTTGTGTTCCTTCGGCACCACCACACACAAGATCTGCCTTTTGCTTTTGAACCAATTGGCAATTTTTGTCCAGGGTTGATGATTCCTTTCAAGTTCTTTGAAACAAAGGCATGACTAGATCATGACAAACTTCAATTTGCATCAATATATAGCTTGTGTTTGATTTTTGAATTCCCATTTAACCTAACTTTTGTGGGGCAGACTTCTTTGAGCAATAACACACGATTGAGCTACCATAATGGTGGGAAGTGGGAACCCCTATCCTATCCTGTATAAGGGTCGATATCCATCATGTCTGTAGGCAAATCCATGGCATCTTTCATGTATTTTGACCATTTATTATTTCTCACAGTTTATGCTTGCTAAAAACTGGTGGACCACTTCCCAATTTTGTTAAGCAACGTACCATATTATTGAATTGAATTTATAACAAGCGACAATTCATTCCAGCATTCTGATTATTGTACCATCTAAACTTTTGATAAATTGTATTTGTAATTGGGTGCCAGCTATATATGTGTGTGTTACATGTGATCATGCAGTAAATTTCATTCTCGTTCATTCAAGAATGGATGAAGATGGATGTAAATAAAACGGATAAAAAAATCTCTCCTAAAATAGATCTAAAAATTCTCTTTAAAATAGGGAGAAAAAAAAAACTAATATTGGGCTCGAACTTTGTAACCTGAGTTCAACATACAATAAAGAGCCTATCTACTACTATCATAACCTGAGCTCAGCATGCTTGGATTCAAGCAGAGGGCCTGAACCCATTTCTTATCATATGTTATTACCAGAGCTAGCAGTAACCTGACTTACCAGACACTATCTGCTACTATCATAGTTACCAGTCACCTGATTTATCAAAAATCACATGCTACTAGCCTGTTTGGCAGTGTATTTGTGATTGCTTTTCAAATAACTTTTCGTGCCGATGCTAATGATGTTTTTTTATTTTTTAAAAATTATTTTTGACATCATCACATCTAAACATATAAAACATATTAAATTTTAGAAAAAAAAATTAAATTTTTTGGGAACGCAGTTTGCACAACGTTCCCCAATGGTGGAACCACCTGTTACTACCACAACTACCAGTCACTTTAACTTAACAAGCATGCACTGCATGCTACTACCATAATTACCGGTAACCTAACTTACTCGGCATCACCTGCTACCACTTACCATCCCTCTGAGTTTTTCATATTAAGTCATTAAATATCTTGATTATGAAGAATGAATCAGATTGTTTAAACTAAAAAATCAACTAATTATTCAATATATCAGTTTTATTTCTAAATATCTTAAATTTTCGGACTCGATATAATCTATTAAAGAAAAAGAATGATAAAGATGTGTTTACAGGAAAAAATAAATTTCACTAACATAAGAAATTAAAAAAAAAAAAGAGAGAGAGAACAATGTCCCTAAACTCTCATTTTGTAATCAAGTTATTTAACCCTTACAGTTGAATAAAAAATGATATTTATTAAAAGGTAAATAAAATCATCTATTCTTATATGTTACAACTATTTACTTATATGTCTTTGAACTTTAAGATCCATCAAATGAACCCTTGTGTATTCACATATATTCCAACCGGTTCTTTGCATCTTTTATGATGAAAATGCCACTCAAATCACCAAAAGAAATTTTATTTTAAAAAAAAACTTATTTAGATTTTTTAAATAAGAAAACTTGGAAAGCCTTAAAAAAAAAAGAACAAAACTTGTAAAACTAAAAAATATTTGGAAAAAAAAACTTGCGGTGCATGCAGCCATACAGTGGCCACGGACCAAAACATGTTTCCATGCCAGCGATACATATGCTTTACATAAAAGCAGTTTTTTTTTTATATATAATTTCCTGGGTATGTTTTTTTTCTTCAAATTTTTATTATCTTAAATATTTTCTTGCGTTTTTTTCAAAAATTTCCAGGTTTTTAAAAATTTTATTTGTTATCTTGTTTTTTCATGCCATTTTCATCTTAAAGATGATAAAAGACTTATTACGTGATATTTAAATATATAATTCAATCGGTTGATTTTATAGTTTCAAGAACATATGTATATATTGAAGAATAGGACTCATAAGTCATATCCAGAGGAAAATGAAATAATTTTAAGAAAAATGTAAGTGTTCTAGTGTCAAATATGATATGCTTGCTTTCCTTATTTATACATAAAAATTGAATTGGTTTTTTAATTTATTCCATTTTTTTTTAGATTCAATTGTTTTTTACTCTGGAAACAAATTATAAACAAGTTTAGTTTAAAAAGTTAAATGACCAATAAATTTTATAATATTTGTTTTAGGCCAATAGGTTCACTTTTCAAATAAGTTCACAGTTTGTTATATTTCTTATAATATCCAAACAATATATGTGATAGTTTGATATTTATGCTTTTTAAATTAAATTAAATTCTCATTAATTTTTTTCTTTTTAAAAAATAAGATTTAAAAATATGAAGAATCATATTTTTATCACTTTCATAACTATAATTATATTTAAAAAAAATTAAAAGTTTACAACAACGGTGGTATAAGAAAAAATGATTTTAACAATAAAATATTTTACAAGTGAGAAAAAATAAATATTTAAAAATTGCTATAATTTTTTTAAACAAACCAAAAAATAAAGAGAAAATCAAAACCACTTGAATGGAATTTAATATGTACGTATAAGTGTGTGTGTGTGTAGGGGGCAATATAGATATTATAATAAAATATGAGTTCTTTTATAAATAAATTATGAAAACGAATTCATTGATCTTGAAA
>Ga0325402_1001567_pt1 | contig 18940 bp, 13 predicted proteins | sample PopdelMetagenome_22_FD_207212 | JGI IMG/M metagenome (GOLD analysis project Ga0325402, IMG submission 207212) | Populus deltoides microbial communities from Bellville, Georgia, United States - Xylem-PdKOR-R3 | ecosystem: Host-associated > Plants > Phyllosphere > Stem > Wood/Secondary xylem...
ACTTTTTAATTTTTCTTTGACTTTGTTCTCATTAATAGCCTACATCAAGAAAGCAAGAAAAATAAAAGAAATTACATCATTCTTTTTTGCTTGAATTTATACACTGAATTTTAAATCTTTTTTTTTTTATAAAATATATGCAGTTGTGCACATACATACAATATTCAAATATATATATATATATATGAGATACCTTGAATGGTTCATTAATTTCTTGAAATTTGGCTTCAGCCTCGGCTTCAACTTTATTTGATGGGTTCCTATTAGGATTCCATTTCGTAACAAGCGACTTATATACCCTATACATCTCTTTAGTGATTGCTCCTTAAGAATTCTGAGAATGAATCGTCGTTCTATGATTTTATTAAAAAATATATATATATATCTTCTATACATTTCATAAGGAAATCATGCATTGCCAACACGCATAGATTGGTAACTAGACAAGGTTGCAAGAGTCCTTGAGAGAGAATGTCTTAGAAGAAGAAGAAGAAGAAGATGATGATAATGATGAAGAAGAAGAAGAAGAAGGAGAAGATGATGATGATGATGATATTGATGATAAAGAAGCAGAAGAAAGATTTGAGGAATTTAAGGAATTTTAATAGGCAAAGAGAAATGTGTGGTGGGTGTAACAAACAAAAAAACTCGTGTAATATGCTTTAATTAGGCAAAATTTGTTTTCTTTTCATGATGGTAATTGGTTGGTTCTATTTTTTTCTGGTAAATGATAAAAGGTTTCTTATTTTTTCTCTTTTTGGTTACAAAGAAGTCAGAGATCATGGATTTACTATACAGATACAGTTTATTGTGGATTGGAATAATAAGATATCCATTTTTTCATTTTCAAACAAAATCATCTGGCTAACTATTGAGGGCAAAATAGTCTTTTTCATACGGTTCATTTGTCACTATTATATTGATCAGGGACAAATAAGTCCTTTGACATTTTAGATGCATAATGAAATGACTTAAATACTCTTTAAAGAAAAAAAATCAAAATTCTGGTCCTGTGACTTTTTGGACTTTTGACACTTTGATTGCATAGTGAAATGACTATGTTGCCCTTAAAATGAAAAAAAATTAAAATTGATATCAAGAGACTTTTTTGTATTTTCATCATGGTTTTTTAGTTATAATCAATTTCAATGAGGGGCAATTTGGTCTTTTCACAATATAAATATAATTAAAAAAATAAAAGCTAATGGGAGGTGTCACACTCGATTTCGCGACAATCTTTAAAAAATAAATTGCGAAAACAACAGATTTCTAACATGATGTTCTTAGATGAGAAAGGTCTTGTTTAAAGAGTCGCCACTTAGTATTATGATTACTAAGAACCCTAACTGGTCAACAAAGATTCTATGGTACGAGATTAGTTACGCGAAAGGAAAGATACTATCACCCCTTAAGCTTCCTACCTAAGGTAGGTTGCATTGCTGGTTTTGTCTTAAATTGCTAAGATTTCTTTTTTGTTTCATTTTTATGGTCTTACTATAATATTCATGATTCTGGTGTCAGTGAATAAATCTGTAAAATTTAGATTAAAAGAAAAGGAAACTAATTTATTTTTATTTTTTTAGAGAAAAATAAACATTTATTGTATATCAGATTCACATTCCACATTGAAGGCCCACAAATCAAATATACCCATAAATAAATCAATGAAGATCCCTATATTTTTCCAGAATTTTCTGATATCTGAAAAGGGCTCGTTTGACCAGATATCAAAACAAAGAGGTGTGAAATAAAAGGGAAAGGCATAAAGATGTGTTTTGCCAAACACACCCCCTAAGCTATTCTTTTTTTGTTTGTTTTTGGGCTGGGTCTAGCTCAACCCGTAAGATAATTATAGGTATTAGTTGAATTGAAGTTGCAAAGCCAAAGAATGCCATGCAACCGCCTCCAGATAATGAGGTGACCTACAGTTGTTATTGCAGGAGTAATGGTAATGGTCGGCGATGGCAGGGGCGTCCTTTTTTTCTTCCTGGTTTGGTAAGATGAAGAGATGAATAGTTTTCTTTGAAATGTCGTTCTTTTTCAACTGAAATGGCTATTTTCAATTTGCCCCCCTAAGTTCTGACATTTAGCAATTACGCTCTTATTCATGGAAAATCTCTATTTGTTTTTTATTTTGCCCCTGTATCAATTGTAATTAAACCCCTGGATTTCAATGCCATTTACAAAACAATCATTGATTTTCAATTTAATCAATTTATTTCTTAATTAGCTCTTCAACTTTTAATTCTTTCAAAATTGCCCCTAGAAAAATCAATTAACCCGTTATGGTATCACCTTCTATTCACTTTAGTCCTTGAACTTTAATTTCTTGCAATTTTGACCCAAATCAACCCCAAACTTTGGTATTTCTTCAATTAAGCCCTTGATTGAATTAATTAAATAAATCAAAGTTTAATTAAGTCCATAAACTTATCAATTCTTCTATTTTTTTGTCCAAATTGACTTCCAAATTTATAATTTCATCCTTATTAGTTTTTAAACTTTCAATTTGTGTTGTCTTGACCCAATTTTCAAATTATTTTTCATTCATTCATTTTTTTTATTTTTAATTGTTTTTCAAAAATAAAAAATTAGGTTATGACAATTACCTCCTCTTTATAATATTTACAATTCAAAGATGTTGGAAAATTTTGTTTTCTTTTGGATTTGCGCAATAAATTTATAAATAAAAGTAGAAATGGAAAATAACTTTTATTTCCTTCTAGAGTCTTGAAAACTTTGAAAGCAGTAGATTGTCAGATAACCTTCGCTGAGAGATGTTGAAATCGAGAAATTAGTCATATGAAAGGTGACCTACCTTATTAATGAAAAATAAAATACGAGGATTTTTCAGAAGTGGTCTAATTATTCCAGGCGACTTGCCCTTTGGTGAAAAATATGATGATTTTTCAAAAGTGATCTAATTGTTTTAGATGACCTGCCTACTAGTGAAATATACGAAGATTTTTTTAAAGTAGACTAATTGTTCCAGGCGACCTGCTCGTTGGTGAAAAATATAGAGATTTTTTGAAAGTGGTCTAATTGTTCCAGATGACCTGCTCGCTGGTGAAAAATATGAAGATTTTTTGAAAGTGGTCTAATTGTTCCAGGCGACCCACCGTTGGTGAAAAATACAAAGATTTTTCGGAAGTGGTCTAGTTGTTCTAGGCGACCTGCTCGTTGGTGAAAAATACATAGATTTTTCGGAAGTGGTCTAGTTGTTCTAGGCGACCTGCTCGTTGGTGAAAAATACATAGATTTTTTGGAAGTGGTCAAATTGTTTCAGGTGACTTGAAAAATACAGAGATTTTTTGAAAGTGATCTAATTGTTCTAGACGATTTGCCCGTTGGTGAAAAATATAAAAGTTTTTCAACCTTGATCTCATTGTAATGGGTGACCTACCCAATTATGAAAGATATGAAGATTTTTTTTAGATTGGTCTAATTCTTATGGGCGACCTACCCATTGAAAAATACAAAGATTTTTTAGATGGCCGACTCAAGTGAAAAACTCAGAAGCTTTCATTGTGATGAGTGACTTTTCCAATAGAAAAATACAAAGATTTTTCAGGGGGCCTAATTCTTATGGGCAGCCTGCCTAGGTGAAAAAACTCGAAGGGTCTCATTATGATGAGTGACATTTCCAATTAAAAAATACAAAGATTTTTCAGGTGGCCTAATTCTCATAGGTGGCCTGCCAAGGTGAAAAAACTCAAAGGGTCTCATTGTTATGGGTGACTTTTCCAATTGAAAAATACGAAGATTTTTCAGGTGGCCTAATTCTCATGGGCGGCCTGCCCAAGTGAAAAAATTTCAAAAGCAAAAATTTTTCAAAACGCGTTTTCAATTCTTGGCCATTTCGAGGTGGCCTTCCTTTTGATGGATCTCGTCAGAGATTTCTTTTGCAAAATACATTGTTCAATGTTTTCGAGTTAGATGATGTGCATACACCTTTACCTGATTTGAAATATAAGCCCTAATTTCTTCTCAACCTTCTTTATCGCTTGATTGGTGAGGTCTTGTTATTTCTGATTTGAGCCCTCTTGGTCGTTTGGCTTTTAGCCCACTTGAGGTGACCTATGTAGGTCTTTTTTAGAATATTTCTAATTTTAACCCAGCTCAACCTTTATGGTGCCTATCGTGACCCATTTACTTGCTAGAAATTCTCTATCTTGTTGATTTATTTGAGAATATCATTCATTAATTTCTTGTCTAACTTCTAACAACATTCGGTGTCACTTACTGAAAAGACCAAGCTGTCTTTTGTAAGTTAGAATGCCCCCTTGTCTCATTGTAGGAAATGTTCCTTTCTACTTTTTTCGTTACCCAAAAAAATCAAATCCCCTTCTAAGCACAATATTGTTTCCTTGTACAGGTCATCGCCCCTAAGTGTGCTTTGTCAGTGCTTAGACAAATAATAGTTTTGAGTAACCCTTCTTTCCTTTCTCCTTTTTAGTTTTGGTGAAGGAATCTTTGTCTAAAATGAATTTTGAAATCTTGATTTTGCATTTTGAAAACAAAAATTGTTTTGATGTGAGTTTAAAATACTTTGCTTTTGAAAACTTGCAACTCCCTGATTATTTTTTTGTTGAGAAACAAGATTATTTGTTCTTGTGTCGATGATATTGCCATTGGTGAATGTACATCATAGTGTGACCTTCTACTTTTATGGGTTCCAAAGTGGAGGGCTCGAGAAAAAGCTCAAGGTTTTGTTTGAGATAAATTTATCTTTTTTTTAACACTTGTTTTATCAACATGAATAAAAAATGAGTAGCTTGTTCTTGATGTCATGACTCTGATGAAAAAGTACTCTTTGTAGTTTGAAAGCATTGTTTATTATTCCAAGGTTCTTGCTTGCTTGGTGGCCAAGGTTTTTTTTTTTTTTATGCGTGTGGGTTGCTCATCAATAACTGAGAGAGGGGAAGTTGGGACGATGACACAGTTGCCAAAAAAAATAAGGTTAGGTTTTTTTATGTAGTGAGTCTCTCTTAGGTTTTCTTGTAATGCCTCCCCTTGATGTACTGGGATCTGTATTTATAATACAACAGTCTCATAGCATATGAGAAATAAAGTTCCAATCAAACTCATTCTCTTTTTAAAATTTAAATTTGATTATAATTTAAAACTAAATTTGAAAATGGATAAATATTATTATCTTGAGGATCTTTTCAAAATTGAATATTAGGAGAGAATGACAAAAATATATTGGAGTCTCTAGTTTTCCCATAAGTTGACAAATCACACCTTTAATCGAAATCAATCCCTGATTTTTTAATTTCAAATTTTAATCCCCTTAAAATTAAATTAAAAGCAAATGAGTCAAAATTGGGGTGTAACAAAATCAATTAAAAAAAGATAAAAAAAATGAGCAAACTCAAATCTGGTTAACTTGCCAAACCCGTGACCCAAGTAATGAGATTGCGCTGACCTCATAGAAAACCATAAAAAAAAATATAAAGTCTAATTTCAAATAAATCAAATGTTGAAGGAAAAAATTGGAAAACATTCAACAAAAAAAGGATAAAAAAACCTGAGTTAATCCACTAAACCCACAACCTGAGTAATGAGACCATAATAAACGAAGCCAATGTTGAAGTATGAAATTCAAAAGACAAAAAAAAGAGAACTGAATCAATCGGGACTAACTCGTCAAACCCGTGATCCAGGTAATGAGATTAGGATCATCTCATAGAAAGTAAACCGATAAAAACTATGAAGCCTAATTCTAGATCAACCTAATATTGAATGATGAAATTGAGGAAAAAATTCAACTAAAAAAGACATAAAAAAAGAAGACTGGTGTCAACTTGAGCTTACATCTCATACATGCGACCCGGATCATGAGATGAGGATGACCGCATCGAAAAAAATAACAAAGCTTAATCCTCAACAATCCAATGCTGAAGGATGAAAACAAAAAAAAATCAATTTAAAATAATAATTAATAAAAAAATTTAAAAAATAAGAAACAAAATTGACATAAAAAATTAAGAAAATGATGTAAAATCCTCGAGCCAATCCGAGTTAGCATGTCAATGTGTGATCTAGGCCGTGTGGCCAAGATATCATCATAAAAAGAAAAAAAATGTTTGATCTTTAATACATTCAGTGTTGAACGATGAAATGAAAAATAAAATCAGTGTAAAAAAAGATAAAGAAAAGATCTATTTCGATCCAGGTTAAAATTTCATACCTGTGACCCGTGTCATGAGACTAAGATCACTTTCAAAAATTAAAAATAAAAGATCTCAATTCTAAATAAATCAAATATTGAAGTATGTAATTGAAAAAAAAGGAAGTCAATTTCAAGAAAGGAACCAAGAAAAAAAATAATTAAAAAATAAGGGTCAAATATTACATAAAAAATAAATTAAATCAAATAATAAGGGATAAAATTGAGAACAATTTTTTTTTTTAAATAAGGACCATATTTGATATAAATATCAAATAGAACAAAATTTGAAGAACTGAAATTAAGAAAGAAATTAATAAATTTTTTTGAAAACAAATAAAGAAAAATAAAAAAATAAGGAAATTGTTTCAGCTTGTAGTCAAACTATAACTCACCTTCAGTTCTATGCACAGTGCTTTCAAGTTTCAGAATGGTTGTTTTTTTGTCGATCACTCACTTGTTTTGTTAAACAATGCCCCTCTACAGTAAGAAGTGTCAATGTTCCAAGTTCTACCTTTGTGCTTTTAATTCAATATGTGTGTGACTGCGAGCTCGAGCACAATTTTGTGAGATGTTGGATCGAATTTAATGTGTTTGAAGTTGTGGTTTTATTTATTTATTTATTTACTGTTATAGTTTTAAAAATAAATTTTTAAAAAATATAAATTATAGTTTTTTTTCTTTAAAGATTTTAAACAAGAGTTTAGGGCAAACTATGGTATGTTAATTAAACAAACATAAAAAGTAAACTCTAATCCTATTAATCTTTACTGCTAACTAAGATTGTCAAAAACATTTTTTTGACACGACACGAAATATATAATATAAACTTGGATTGTAAATTCGAATCATAAAATTATAAATAAAATATTTTAACTAATCATATATTGACAATTTCAGTCAAGTAGTAAATAATAATATAACACAATTAAAATAAAAGTGAAATAAATAATAGAAAAGTTCAAACATTTTAAAATACATATTTCAAATAAAAATTAATACAAGGTTTAAATAACTTAAAAATACAATACAATAAATACAATTATGTCTATAGAATTTCATTAACTAAAAATTAACAAACCTAAAACAAATAATATGTTGGCATGTCATATAAACTAAAACCATCCTTATTGCCTTTATCTTCCTCGTTAATAGAATCAATTACTCAATCTTTTGTACAGAGATTTGCTCAACCAATCTTGTCATTTACAGGATATGCAAAACTTATGGAAAGAATTCACAACAATTATTTTCAAGTAAAGCTATTGAAAGAGAATTCTGGATTCAATACATGCACCAACAAGGATGTATAGTGTATAGAGTTGGACAAAATAATAATAATAAAAAACATACATACTTATGGTTAAATTCTACAAAATCTTTACATTATTATTAAATCATTAATAAAACATACATCTAACAACCAGAGTAAATAATATGAAAGCAAAACCTAAAACATGTTAGTTTTCAGAATTTTCTATCAAATTGACCATCTATAGCATGGCTAAAACTTCCAGAGCTCTGTTGATTATGCAAGAATTCTGTTGTTCACGAGGCCTCATTATTGCCTGTTTGTGGGCTTTGATGGTTGCCACTAATTTGAATGGATTGACCTCAAAGCTCCCTTTTCGTACTGATATATCTTAATCAATATTCAATTTAATTTATTTTTTTCAAAAATGCATTCAAATCTTGCAAAATCTCATCTTTCTCTCCAATTCTCTCATTTTTCTATATATAATAAAATAAAATAATGCAAACTTTAAGAAAGCATCATAAAATTAACTTTTATGGAAAATTCAAAAAGTGGAAAGTTTATCTAGCATATTCAAGTTTTACTTGTACTGATTGACACAGGATACATTTTGATGTTGCACAAACTTATTTTCTTGGAGGCAAGATAATCTTTAACTCTTAAATAACATATTACATTTTTCTCAAGATTCATGTCGCACGTGTGTAGCATCGCGACGATCGTCTCCTATTCTTAGATATGTGTATCTATATGGAAAATGTGGGAGACAAGGAATTCTTGTCTTTTATCAGTGGAAAATAGAATGGGAGTCGCCACCTAATATTTTGGTTACTAGGAACCCTAACTGGTCTCAGAGATCGGATACAGAGACTAGTTGCGTAAAGGGAAGGTATTAGCACCCTAAATACGCCCAACCTAAAGTAATCTGTATTATTTGATTGTCTGATATATGCTAAGGTCTTGTCGTGGTTTTTTAATTGTTGGTATGTCTACGGTTTTAAGAAAAGTTGTCCTTAGTAAGAAGATTCTTATCTCATCGGGTAAAACCTAACTGTTCTATGTCAACTGAAAAAAACTTCAAATGATTGCTTGGGAATTCCCAAGCATGGGTCTTTGCTCGATCCTGCAGTTTCAGCTTCGACTTTTAATATTAGGAGTACGTCTTATGTGTATGTTCGTAATCCTAGATATTAAAAGAAACAATTTTTTTTTGGATTTTTTGAAATATTGGCTAAGTTTTCGTGACTTTAATAAATTGGTCATTAAAGCTAAAATGCATGCTAAAACATACTTTTTGAAGTTTTCTTCATTGTATGAAAATACAATATGATTTTTTTTAGCTTTGTGAGACTTGGCCGTATGTGTGAAAACAAATTTTTATTTTTATTTTTCAATGTTTTGATGAAAACCGGGTATTTTAATACCGAATTTCTATCTTTACGGTGTAAAAATACAAACCAATGTTAAGCAAAATTTAGTAGAAAAATATGCGGAAAAATTATAAGTTTTTTTCAAAAAATGTTTTTGAATTTTTTCCCTTTTTTCCAGAATGGGACCGGACCCGACCCAACTATTTTGGGCTGGGTTAAACAGTGGGTCTCTCCACTATTCTCATGCAACGTGAACAATGGAGAACGAAGATGCAGAAGAAGAAGGAAGAGGAGGAGGAGGAGGGGGAAGGTGACCTGCGGTTGCTCACGATGCCGGTGGTGGCGGTGGCTGGGAAGCCCGGTGGCAGCTCTTTGAGCTTCTTCTTATTCCATGCAGAGACGCCAATCCCTGTGTCCTCTCCTTTTTTTTTGTTTTCCCTCTCTCATTTCTCTCGTTTCTATCTCTATTTTTCTCCTCTATTCTTTCTCTCTATTCCCCCCTTTTTTTTCTCTCTTTTTCTCCCTTGTTTTTTTTCTTTTTCTCCCTCTCTGTTTTTTTCTTCTCTTCATCTTTTTTTTTCTTTTTCTCTCTGCTGCTCACCTCCTTTTCTACTCTCTCTTCCCCTGTATTTATAGGCAAATACATGGGGAGAGAGGCCTACTACCCTTGTCCAATAATGGCATAAAGGTAGGGCGGCTCTAGTGTAGCTGCCCCAGGACCGCCCAAGGGGCATGTTCCCTCTATTTTTTTTACCCCGTGGTAGGCCACAGGTCAAAACTTAGGCAATTGGGGAGTCTTTGTCGGTGTCTTTTAGAGCCTTTAGGAGAAAGGGGGGGAGGAGAAAAACAGGGGAATGAAATCTTCTTCTTCCCTTGCCTCATGCATTCAGGGGAAGAAGAAGACCCACAGTGCCGTTCAAAATAACACCGTTTTGGGTTTTTTTTTAACAGTGGATGAAATGACGTCGTTTTGGACAAAACACGTAGTTTCATTTAAAAGGAAATGACGCAAAAACATGTCAAAGTCCAAATCAGTCCTCAATTTGTGATTTGTTCAATCAAATCTTAAATTGCAATTTTGATTTTAAAAAAATCAATTGCATCCCTGCCAAATTCAATCGTTGGCCCTGAAGTTGGCCGCCTTTTTCACTTTAGTTCTTGGTCTCTGATTTTTGCAATTTGACCCTCAATTGATCAATAAACTTCCAATTTCTTCAATTTAGCCCCTGATTCCGTTAATTATAGTCCCTCCATTTATGCGTGTTTTTTATTTTGGTCATTGGTTTCAGATTTCTTCAATTATGTCCCTAATTGGCCATCAAACTTCAATATTTATGCAATTAAGCCTATGATTTGACCAAATCAACTCTAAAAAATTATAATTTGACCCAGAACTTTAATTTCTTCCAATTACAGCCCAAATTGACTTCAAAATCAATTTTTCTTGCAATCAAACCCTCCATAAATTCAATTAAACCTTCAATAAAATTTAATTGAGTCCATAAACATCTGATTTTGGACTTTCTTCCTGAAATTGGATTTTCTTTGTGAACAGGGCTCTTATTAATCAACGATATACTACAAAATTTCAATCTTTGTATTTTTGAACCTCCGTAACTAAATTATCAGGGCGCTTTGACATCCTCTTCTCATCACTATTATTTTTTGGATTTTTTTTTGTTTTTAGCTCGAATATGTTTTTGATTTTTTTGGAAGAGAAAAAAAATAAATTTGGGGAATATCCCAAAAATGGGTTATGACAATTCATGTCATGAAACATTTCAATAAATAGTTTTTTTTTTCCGGTGCATAGAAAAAGAAAAAAATTGATGAAAGATACATTAAATATGTAAGCAATAAGTACAATTAATTCCAATGCTCGGTAAAGTTAACAAATGAAAACAAGAAAATAATGTGTTTACCAGATTTTCAACACCAGGGAGATTTCCTCTTTTCACAAAATTAACAGCAAGTTCAAGATTATTTAACTGCCAAACCACCAAAAAATAATATAAGATTGATGGCCTTCTTCCATATAATAAAACATGACAGAAAGGAGAGAATCCAGTAAGCAAACTTGGCCGCTAACGAAAGGCACAATTATTGTTTCATTTACAGTGGGAAGCAAAACCTGTCCTCTCCTATTGATTGCATAGAAGCCACCTACTGAAGAAGCATCAGTCATAAAAAATATAAGGTCTGGACTGATTTAGTTTCTATAAACAACTGGGTCAGAAGATGGAGAGAAGAGAGTGGAGAGTGGAGGCAATCATAGGCAAACAAACTAAAAGAGAGAGGGTGTTTTTGAGAGAGAGAGAGTGGAAGTTGTGGAACTAGCTTCTGGTGTTAGCCTGCTAGGGTTGAGAATTTGAGATTTGAGAAAGGGGAAAGAGGAAAGGGGAGACTGGGATTGGGAAGTGACAGGACTCAGGGAGTCAATTAATTTTTGTACTTCTATCAAACTCGTAAAATGAATTCAATTTTACAGATTTAACCGAGTTTGACCAAGTTTACTAGTTTTCGAGTTTTTAACCCAATTTTTTATGTTATATACATGTTGACTCATAAAATCATATGATTTTAAAAGTAAACTCGCGATTTTGACAACACTGCTCTCCACCATAAATCATAATCTAAGTTCCTGACTGAAGATTGTCTTTTCTCTCTAGCAAGGTCTACATTCAAAATAACATATGAATTCTTGTTTCTCTGTTTTAATTCTTGACATGAAAAGCATGCCAATTGTGAATGTGAATCTGATCATTATAGTTTGTATGCATTTTTAGGTTGTTTATGCGTTAAAGTAGTGATTATCAAAGCGAAAGTAAATGACAATGATTATGAAGGCAAGCAGAAATGCATTAAAGTAATGATTATCAAAGAAAATATAAATAATGTTAAATCTTAGCTTCGTAATCGCTATTTATCTCTTCTTGATTCCTGAAATAAGAATGCAGGAAGAAGGAAAACGGTGGGACTTGAACATTGCCCCCCCCCCCCTCCCCATAGGCAACAGGGCTGGCTTGTTCTTCCCCACCCCTAACCAGGCAAAAAAAAAAAAAAACAAAAACCCTTTTCAAAAAATTTGCAGACAGCAGCTAACTTGAATTTGAACTGGACTGGAGAGATCAAGTGTCAACCACAAGTCATTATCTTCCATGGAATAACCAGTGCTATGGTCCATTTGTTTTTCTCCACCTCAGGAAAATAAAACAAATGCCATCACTGCCTACTCCGTGGAAGACAATAGCTTGTAATTAGCATGTTCATCATAATCCTAGCTACAGCTCAACTTGTTTTCCATGCATGAGTCCAATTCTCAGCAAGTTTTGCCCTATTTATGGAAGAAAATGCAAGCTATAAATCAACAAAAAGCAATATCAACAGATCATAGAATATAAAGTTAGTGTCTTTGGAATAACTTTGGCTTCAAGTTTAGTGATGGAATCATAGTTGGCTACGAAAATCAAACAAGATGTACTGATTATATAAAAGTATCTATGACAAGAAGAGATCGGTGGGTGCTTTTTATTTGAAGAAAAGGGGCAAAGGGAAAACCACAACCACATTAGTTTCAAAGAAAAATTAAGAAAACTCATCCAAATTATCCCAACTAAACCCCTATCTGGTTATTGATTAAAGTCATGAACTCATGCTCAGTTTGTGAGTCTGGAGTTATTTTCTTAAAATATTTAGCCTATATTTATGTAACAATATATATATATATATATATATATATATATATATATATATATATATATATATATATATATATATATATGTCACTACCAGAAAATCGGCGAAAACCAACGGAATTACCGACGAAAATAATTCCGTCTCCATTTTTGTCGGTATATACCGACAGACAATACCCATCGGTGATACGGTCGGTATATACCAACGGACGTATTCCATCGGTTTATACCGACCATATCACTGACGGATTATATAGTTTTTTTGGAAAGTTGCAACGGTGTGATGACGTGGATTTTTTCCAGATAATTTTATCAATGGAATGATCGAGGGATTCAAAACGGGATCTTCGTACAGTGACGTGACACAATCACCGGCGGAATCACCGACGGGTATACCGATGGAAAGTGTCTGTCGGCGATTCCATCGGTAAAAGGCAATATATACCCACTCTGCCGACACTCTCTTCCTCTATTTCTCTTTCTTCTTTCCCTTCTTCTTCCCCATCCCACCTCTCCTCTCCCAAATTGCAGCCAACCACCCATCCCAACTCTCCCCTTCTTCTCAACACAAGCACTCAAGTTTCTTATACTTTTGTACGTGATCACAACATCCATTCTTGTGGATTTTATAATTTTCTGTTAGTAAATCTATCCTTTTTAGTTTTAACTTTTAAATGTGAATATTTTTTTTAGTATATGTATTTTGTTAACGTATGTACTTGTTTGATTGTTACTTGTCAAAGAAACTTGTAGTATGAATGTATAATTTTGTAGTTGTTATAGTTTGTTTTAGATTTTGTAAAATTATATTTGTTTTTAAATTATTGAAACTTTGTTTGAATTACACCGAATTAGATGTGTTGTGATGAAATAAATAATAACTTGTTTAATGGGTCTATTTTAATTTTTATCAATTCTATTGCGAAGTTGTGATTTCTGTAAATTTATATATGTATAAATTTGTATGGACGTTGATAGTTGATAATGAATATTTAACATAAGTGTTTTTTTAGTTTGTTGGATAATGTCAAGGCAAACCAAAATTTTTGTTATGTTTATTTTCGTAACATAGTTAATTAATACATGTTGTCGTCATAATTTTATAGAAGTTCGATAGAAGTCATGGATGTATTGGGACTCACCCCAAGAATTGCGGAGGATGAATTATTGTAACGGGGTTTAGGGTTTTATTAATTTCGCAATATCTATCCCGAGGAATTTTACTGATGGCGGTATTAGGTGTCAATGCAGGAAGTGTAAAAATAAAAAATTTCTGCATCAAAATGTTGTAACAATGCATCTTCTAACCAAAGGGTTCATGGAGGATTACTTGTGTTGGTATGCACACAGAGAACTATTTATTCCTAATGAGAGCATGGTAGAAAGGGTGGTTGGGTTAACTTCTAGTGCTAGCAACATGCATGAAGTTGGAAATGACAATAGTAATCCTTACAGGAATATGGTTATGGATGTAATGAGAATGAGTGAAGGTAATGTCAGTGAATGTCCAATCATTGAAGAAGAACCTAATGCAGATGCAACAATGTTTTTTGATCTGTTGAAAGATTTTGACGAACCATTATAGGATGGCTACACGAACCATAATAAATTATCGATCGTTGCACAGATGTTCACCGTCAAGTCAGATCACGGGTTGAGTGATGCAACTATATTATTCGATAGTTTTACCCACATTTAACTAGTATTTTACCTATGTTTTATATATAAAATACCTTGATATTCTTTGTTTTATGTTTTGAAGGCACTTTTGGATGAAAGATGCAAAAAGGAGTAAATTGGAGGTAATTGGCAGATTTGACCTTCAGTCGATGTTTTGTGCAGAGCGTGAGCTCTAGAGGTCAAAATGAAGTGATTCCAGTGGCATTAAAAAGATAACATCCATACCTTTCTGGAAATCTAAGGCAAGAAAATAAAATAAGGAAGAGCATGGAAATTATGCATTCTTCCTTCTTTTTGATTAGTTGTTCAACAAACATGCAAGGCTAAACACTTTTTTTGGTTGCAAGGACATGGAAACCTTCGGATTTCAAGAACTGTGAGATTTATTTTACCTCTTCTTTTCAGTTTATATGAGGAATATGTTTGTTTTCTTATGCTTATTTTTCCTATGATTGTTTATTTTAATTACTAGAGCGGACTCTAAGTTATTATTGTAGACAATCTATTGCTAAGTTTGATATCAAAACCAGAGTTGTGGTATATGAACTTGTGAAGCAACTGAGTTTAATAATTATGGCGGATCTACGTTATTAATCTTAGGGAGAACATTCAATCAAATCAAATATAGATTGCGGACAATTATGTTTTCTTGATTAATCAACTTATCTAGTTCTTAAGGCTGCCTTGAATTAAATTACTAGTGCGGACACTGTGGTTGTTTGCTGGTTAGGGTTAGTTATACAGCGGATCCGTTAATTAACCAATGTTGAGAAGAGATAAATATTCAGAATATAAATTGATGTCTCGTTTCCATGATCAGTTCTGATTCTGTAGGTGGATGTGTGCTTGCGACCAAGGTTTATTCTCTTGATAATTTTCTTATTTTATTTAATTTCGCTTGATAGTTTCTATTTTCTTTTGCTTTAGCCTAGATAACGTCCATACCCCCCCCCAAATTGCATATCATCTAGCATAAAAATCTGACTTGAACCTTCCTCGTGGGATCGACCCCTTGCTTGCTCTATGCTATCTTGTGTGTTGTGTTTGAAGCTAGGGTAATTAATTTGTGCGACCGCAACATCGCAACATTGAGTGAGGCCGGTTATGACGAGATTATCGAATGGGCGAGAAGCATTTTACCTGAAGGGAAGAAGCTGAAAGAGAACTTCTATGCTGCCAAATCCATGATGAAACCCTTCGGTTTAGGATACTAGAAAATTGACATGTGCCCTAACTTCTGCATGTTATACTACCTTGAAAATGCTGAGCTGATCGAGTGCATGACATGTGGGCATTCCCGTTACAAACCCAGAATAGGTAGACGAAAGACTCTCGTGGCATATAAAAAACTTAGATACTTCCTAATCAAACCTAGACTGTTAAGGTTATTCATGTCACTAAGGACTGCTGAGCACATGACATGGCACCAATCACATCATGCGGTTGATGGAGCATCATTCTGACGACGAAGCATGGAAACACTTTAATAGTGTGCATCCTTACTTTTCAACTGAATCAAGGAACGTGTGTCTTGGGTTGTGTACAAACGGATTCAACCCATTCGGGTCATTTGTTGCTCCTTATTCTTGTTAGCTGGTCATACTGACGGTTTATAACTTGCCACTAGGGATGTGTATGAGGCCAGAGTTCATGTTTTTATCTATGGTCATACCAGGTCTGAGCAGTCCGGGGTGGAATATAGATGTTTGTCTCGACTGTTGGTTGATGAGTTGACGCAGTTGTGGTCTTTTGGAGCTTTGACTTATGATATCTCAAGGAAACAGAATTTTGTTATGAGAGCGGCTTTGATGTGGACTATCAATGATTTCCCAGCTTATGGAATGGTTTTTGGTTGGAGCACGCATGGAAAACTAGCATGTCCATATTGTATGGAGAAAAACAAGGCATTCATGCTAACAAACAGGGGTAAAGCTTCTTTTTTTAACTATCACCGTCATTTCTTGCCATCGAATCACAGGTACAGAAAGAACAAATTTTTTTTTTATTGGTAGAGTTGAAAAGGATGTTGCACCCCCGCGTCTTTTTGGTGAAGAATTGCATGATGTTGTGTCAGAGTATAGTGACATTGTGTTTGGTCTCCAATCAGGTAAGTAGAAGTTTCTTGGTTTTGGTTTGACCCATAATTGGGTGAAGCGAAGTATCTTTTGGGAGCTTCCTTATTAGAAGACCAATATTCTCTGCCATAACCTTGACATCATGCAGATTGAAAAGAACGTGTTTGAGAACATTTTTAACACCGTCATGGATGTGAATGGGAAGAAAAAGAACAACATCAAGGCTAGATTGGATGTAGTGTTGTTGTGTAACCGTAAAAATATGGAGTTGGTTTGTGATGGGTCACTGGTCGCAAAACTAAGAGCAAGCTTCGTGTTAGAGAAAAACACACAACTACTAGTCTACAAATGGCTTAAGAGTCTGCGTTTCCCTGATGGACATGCCTCGAACATATCAAGGCTGGTTAATACGGAGGAATGCAGATTATATGGAATGAAGAGTCATGACTGCCATCTGTTTATGCAAACACTCATCCCATTAGCTTTTCGTGATTTGTTGCCAAAGGGGATATGGGATGCACTCACGGAGATCAATCATTTCTTCAGAGATATATGCTCAAGCAAGTTGAATGTTGATCACATTGAAAGGCTTGAAACGAATATTATCGAGACAATATGCAAACTTGAGATGATATTCCCTCCATCATTTTTTTATTCAATGGAGCATCTACCCGTACATTTACCGTTTGAGGTAAAAGTTGGAGGACTGGTCTAGTACAGATGGATGTATCCATTCGAGAGGTTATATATTACAATTGCTATGTAATTCATAATTAAATATTTTTTCTTTTTTTAATTGATAATTTTTGATTAATTCTATATATGCAGGTACTTGTTCAATCTTAAAAAAAGGTTAAGAACAAGGTGTATGTTGAGGCGTCAATATATGAGACCTATATTTTTGAGGAGATCTCAACATTTATCTCATACTATTTCGAACCTCATTTGAGAATGAGGATCAACCGTGTTCCACGGCATGATGATGGTGGTGAAGTGCCTTCAAGTGGGAACTTGTCATTATTCTCCAATCCTGAACGATCCACACCTAAAAATGCCGTGAGGGGAAGATATTTGTCTGAAATAGAGTTCAGACAAGCACACAATTATGTTCTATTTAACTATGATAAGCTGAGACCTTTTATTAAATAAGTAGATGTTCGACTTAAACTTTATCAAGAGTGTACTATTTATATATTGTGATACCATAAACTCATATAATTTGGAACAACCTTGCAGGCAACATCGAAGATACTTACTGTCCAATAACTCACAGCTGACCAAATCCCAAATCTTTTAATTACAAGATGAACAATTTGCCACGTGGTTTAGAACACATGTAAGTCCTATCACAAACTCATTATCTCTTGTAATGTAATTAATTGTACGTCAATATTACAGAATATCAGTTTATTGATTATTGTTGTATTTGATATCAAGGTTTATCAAATGGGAGGTAGTGCTGCTATTTCACTATCTTTACTAAGCATGGGCCCTGAAAGAAAAGTCAAGTGCTATAACGGGTATTTTGTTAATGGATATGTCTTTCATACTAAAGAATACGGGCATGGAAGAAAGACATTCAACAGCGGTGTTTGTATTAAGGGATTGACTTCTAGTGAGTTTGAAGTTGACTACTATGGTAGATTGGAAGAGGTCATCGAACTGCAATATCATAGCGAGCAGAATAGAGTGTTTTTATTCAAATGTTATTGGTACGACATAACTGACAGAGGAATCAGAGTAGATCCTCAATATGGTCTCATTGAAATCAACTCAAAAGATAAACACCGCAACGTAAATGATGCCTTTGTTTTCACAAAGCAATGCTAACAAGTTTATTACACATACATCCTTTTCTTTAGAAAAGACTGATCAAGAGTTGATTGGTTATCCGTTTTAAAAACCAAACCTAGGGGTCGTGTCGAGGTTGTTCAGGATGAGAACGAAGACACAAGTATGATAGATGAAGTCTTTCAAGCTAGTGAGTTGGTTGAACCATATTGAGTTGCTCATTCGATTAACTTAGAAGAAAATTTGAATTTTCATGTTTTCGACGATAGTCTTGTTGATGTTAACGCAGAGGAGTTGAATGTTGTTTTGAGCTCTAGTGGACTAAAGAATGTTTATGAAGAAGATGATAACCACATTGAAGAGTGCGATGAAGCTGATAACAATTCAATTGAGGACGAAGATGAAAATTCTGACTAAATATGTTGTAAAACCTTATTTTTATAATGTAATATTAAGGATGATATTCTGGAACATGAAATATTTATTTTATAATTGTCAGCTCTTGTTATTGTGTTGTGCATGTTGTAAGTTTGCAATTCAAGCTTTTGTGCAGGAGGATAGATAGGCATACAAACAGAACTTGCAAAAGCTTGACAATTTTACTGACGGCTATACCGATGGATTGGTACCCGTCGGTATTTTACCGAGAGTTGCAAAACAATTACAGCATTTTGCCACAATCACCGACGACTATACCGGCGGATTGGTACCCGTCAGTATTTTACCAAGAGTTGCAAAAAAATTATAGCATTTTGCCATAATCACTGACAGCTTGGTACCTGTCGGTAATTTACTGAGAGTTGCAAAAAAATTACAGCCCCTGCTATAAATACCGACGGATTTCCCGACACCTTCACCGACAAACGACGCATATTCCAACGCGTGCAACTGTCAAACTGCCT
>Ga0325402_1001568_pt1 | contig 18940 bp, 8 predicted proteins | sample PopdelMetagenome_22_FD_207212 | JGI IMG/M metagenome (GOLD analysis project Ga0325402, IMG submission 207212) | Populus deltoides microbial communities from Bellville, Georgia, United States - Xylem-PdKOR-R3 | ecosystem: Host-associated > Plants > Phyllosphere > Stem > Wood/Secondary xylem...
CTAATGTCTACCAAAGACAGTTTTAATAGGAGATGGTCTCCAAATATTAGAATGAATCAAGGCAAAAGGGATATCACTTTTGCTAAAACTGATTGGAAAAAATACACGATGACTCTTGGCTAAAATGCAAGTTTCGCATCTAAAGTTTGAATAATTCAAATTCAAAGATAATTTCGGAAACAAATGTTTCATGTAGCTAAATAATAGATGTCCCAGTCATTAATGTCATAGCCAAATCTATTTTTCTTTTACAATTATTGAACAACTTATAATGTTGACTCTACATGGACTGAAGTCTTCCATGTAGTATAGCCCCTCTCTCTCTTAGTACCACACTTAATGATCTTTCTTCGTGAGAATATCCTGAAAAAGACAAAATTTTGAATATATTAGTGCTACACAATTTAGTTCTTTAGTAACTTGACCCACTAACAACAACTTATTTTAAAAAGAAGGCACTAATAAAGTATTGGTCAATGATATAGAGGGTGATATATGCATTATTTCAACCCCTCTAATAGGATATATAACCCTATTAGTATTGGTTATACCGGTCCATCTTGGTTCTATAGTATTAACAAAGTCTCATAGACAGAAAGTCATGTGATATATTGCATTAGTCCACTATCTAGTCATTATTAAATTATTTAGAAGCAAGTAATGCACTACTAGTATAATAACAACTATTACCTTAATCTTTAAAATAAATTATGGCTTCATCTTTTGATTTTACAAATGGAGTTAATAACAGTTAGGGCTTTGTGTTTGCCAATACTGCTTGTCTCGTGCCACCAATAGTTGTTCATTGCTTTTGTGCCTTTAACTCAGTCCACCATTTTGGGTAACTATGCAATTTAAAGCAGATGTCTTATGTATGCTTTATATTTCCATAATGAGAATAATTGTTGCCTCCACTCTCTACTTGTCCTTTAGTTTTTACTAGATTATACATGTTACATCCTTATAATGAAAGCGTCCCAGGTTTGGCCATATGGAGTGCATGTTGTCATTGTGAACTAGCTTTCCCTCTTCTAGAAACTATAGATACAATAGTAGGATTTACTATTTGTAAGTATAACCGTATGTTTGATGTCTTCTCTTTGAACATAGGCATAAACTTGTTCAAATATTGGAAACAGGTTCAATTGAAATACATCACTCGTTATCTTGTCGAGCCTATCATCTAGTCCATCCAAAAAAAAATATAAACTTGATCCTCTTGAATGAGAGCATTATACTTTTGTATGTCACTAACACATTTCATAGGATTTGGTATATGGTAATCAATTTCCCTCTTTAAGCTTTGGAGATAATTGTAGTATGATTATATGGATTATCCTGATTGTTTCATCCATGTTACTTGTCTCTTCAAATCATACACATTAGATGTATAAAATCCATCAAAATAAGTTGTAGCAATTAAATCTCATACTTGTTTGGTAGTTGTGAATCGAATAAAGTTTCCTATAAGGAACCACTGAGTTAATTATCCAACCCTTCACAATAGAGTTTTCTGTTCTCCATCTTCTGAAGTTCGGATTATTCGATTATGATTGTGGAAGGTCACCATTTATGTATCCCAACTAGTATTTTCCTGATATATCCATCTTTATAATTTGGGACCATAAAGCATAATTGGTACCATTAAGTTTGATACCAATTTGTACTATAACAATATCATAGATTACTGCTAGGATCTGGGCATAGTTTTGAGTTGCAACTTTAGTCATTTTTGTTGTAAGATTGTCAAGAATTGCAGTTGTATTTGGCTACTTTTGTTCAATCAAATTATTTAGAATATGTTTAAAAAACAATAATGGTTAAATGACACTTTTATTTTGAGGGATTGCATTTTTGGCAAATGAAAACCAGTAATTCTCATAAACATAATTAGATCTTTAGGATTTTGGTTCGGAGATAAAATTAATCCCTCCGTCCAAATTTGTTAACTTGAAACATTAAATTTTAATTAAAGTGATTTATCAAACAAGCATATGTATTTCATTGATTAATTTTGAGGAAATAACTACCAATTGACTAAAGAGTGTCTGTATGCAATAAATCACAAGCACATGTCCTATTGTCCTATAAGTCATTTTAATTCAAATTTAACATTTCAAGTTAACGTATTTGGATGAAGGGATCAATCATATTGATGATTTTATCAATGCAACTTCTTCAATTTCTAGTGCACTCTCATATCCTACATTCTTTTTTGTTTCCTTGTCAATGTCATAGTATTATCTTCATAAATAATTTGGTACCCACTCGTACTTCGATCATCTTCACTTGTAAGTTTGATTTTTTAAAAAACAAAATGCAATTGTTACAACAAAGTTTTAAAAAAAGATACAATTTAAATTTTTTTAGAAAAATAGCATAATTTGAAGAGAATCGTAATTTTAAATCGTGTTCATATCTATATAAAAAAAAATATTTTAGTCTACTATAAGATAAATCTGTCAACATTTTAGCACAAAAGTACAAAATCCCATGCTTAAACTTGTAAACCAATGAAAGTTCTTGCCTTGCAAATTAACCATTTAATAAACTTCAACCACCAAATTAACTTTTAATGGACATAAAGATATAAACTAGAGAAAATTTTGCATGATTTATGGTGTCAAAGAAACTGCTTCTGTTGTATGTAAAGATTCTTCTTCTAGCACCATCCTTTTTTCTCTAAGAGCCTGACAGCATCATCCTCTTTTTCTGTTGTTAAAGGGCTTAGTCTTGTGGGATTTTATACAAAAAAAAAAACGTTGAAGATAACAGGGCTTTTGTTGGATTAAAAAGGTTAGGTGAGATAAGGCTATAATTGTGAAGCCACTGCATGACGATGAATTTTTTTTTTTTCAAAATTAAATGTTGCTTTATGAGCTAATAAAGTTGTTAAATTATATTGCCCTTTTTCCTTGTAAATTATGTTTTTCAATTTCCCTATGTTTTCTTCTATATGTTTTGAAAGTTGGAAATTTTTTCCTTTCTTTTTTCTACTAAATTTTCCTTCTTTTTTATTTTTTTCTCAAGTTTGATTTTTCCAATTTTAATTTCAGGTAACAATGAGTGAAGTTGATAATTATTCAACAGAAAAGTAATTAATATTTTTGAAAGAGAGAAGATATATAAAGAGATTTTCTTATTCTAGTCAAGTTCCCAACCTTCTTCTTTTATCCCTTTCTTTTAATACATTTTATTAAGAATCTATTCTAAACAAAAAAAAAATGAATTAGAATTTATGAATTACCATTGTTTCTGGAATCAATTGAAGTGTACAATGAATACATTGATGTTTAAAGAATCGTTATTGTTATTAGTGATTGTTTAATACATATGCTAATAACAAAAGCAATTGTTTATGACATTGCTAATTTTATTAGCGGCTGTTTATTAAAACATGTTATTTTTTCAATATTTTTTTAATTTTGTGTTATATGCTAGTTTGAAATGAAAAATAAACAAATTGTAACTTCTTGTAAGGAATCTCTATATCAACATCATTAACATCCAAATCCTTCATGTCAGTATCAATGCCATCCACATCATCACCTCCTTCATCCAATTGAACACATCATATTATGTTACAACTACCTTCTATATAATATTTTATTAGATCTTGCATATTTAAATATGCCACATGTTATATATAAGATTAGTTTTATTGTCCAGGTGATCACGGTAAGTTGGACTAAAACTTCTTAAAACATTAAAATAAAATTATCTAAATAATAAAAATGTTTTTTTTATAGTATCATTAAATTCGATATAATAATTAAACTTAAAATCTCTTGATCTTTACTTTTTGTTTAGCACAAATTTTAATTTAAATGACATGGGAGTTGTCTTAACATGACCTTATCAATTGAGCAAGTCCAAAAAAATATATAAAAGCAAAAAAAAGTTAGGTTACCTCTAGTCAACCCGCCAAACCTACACCCCGGATTATAGACTCCACTAGGTCGAATTGAATTTTTTTATCTTATTCTATGATAAAAAAAAAAACATGAAAATCGATTTACCATCAATCTAATATTAAAAAATAAAATCAAATAAAACTCTCATATTAAATGATGAAATCTAAAGAAAGAAAAATCAAAAGATAAAAAAAGAGGAGCAAAAAATATAAATGGCCCGTGACCTCGTCAAAGCAGCGTCACACATTAACCAATTCAACTACCACATGAGGTTGATATAAAATTTTAATATATATAAAAACATGATTTATTATTTTATATGAATAGTTAAACTAACTCAAACTCTTTTAGTTGAATCTATAATATATATCATTGAAAACCATTCTCATTTGTCTTTCCAATGAGGTGTTTGAGAATATGGTTGTGGTTGTTTTTCAAAATGTTTTTTGCTCATAAATGCATTAAAATAATATTTTTTATATCAACACATCAAAACGATCCGAAAACATAAGAAATTAATTTTAAGCAAAAATATTGTATTTTAGTAAACCTCTGTTTGGGTCGCACTCCCAAATGAGGGGTAATATATCTCTTGCAATAAAACCCAATAATTTATCTTATTTGGTTATTTACATCCAATCTTTTTTTAATTGTATTTAACAATTTTGAAAATAGCAATTATTTTAAATCCATATAATCTTATAATTAGTCTCACCCCAACACACTTAAAGTTTAGGCTTTGTAACCTAATAACCACCAACATACAACTTTAAAACACATTTACCAAAAACATACAGGGCGTGAGTGTTTCACTGTAGCATAATACACAATTTATTGTGGATTGTTATAGTGAAATTATCTTCTTGTTATTGGATGGAAAAAACCTTTGGGTGAGTGTTTTGGTCTTTCCACTAGTTCACTGGTCATTAAAAGATTATTAGGGGTATGTTAGTCTTTTTCAAATTTTTATGTACATTGGAAGCGCCACCGTGTCCTCTTTCTCATGGTGTGGCACGTGACGATATTTGGTGGTCGTATTGTCGCAGGTGATCGTCCCCTCCCCTTTTTTTTCTCTATTGTAAGGTAAAGGGTACAATTGTCCTTTTTGTTTTTTTTTCAATTTTAGTCCTTATTTTTTTTATTTCTTATTTCATTATTATTATTTTTATAAAAGTTTTATTTGTTTTCCAATTTGTTCTTCAATTACAATTTCTCATATGTTTTTTTTCTTTTCATTTTGGTCCTTATTATTTTAATTTTTAATTTATTTCCTTGCCCCTTTTGTTAAAGTTTTATTGGATTTCAATTTTATCCTTCAATCAAAGTTTATGTTGTTTAATTTTTTTCAACCTGACCCTTGTTCTTTTGATTTGTTTTTTCTTTTCTTAAAGCTGTTTTTCAATTCAATTTTACACTCCAATTGAAAATTTTTGGTTGCTCTCTAATTATTATTATTATTATTTTCACCCTCATTCTTTTAATTAAAAATTTTTCTTAGATCATTTTGTGTAATTGATTTTTTTTCCCTGGTTTCATCTTTTGATATTTGATTTGTTGGAAATTCAACTTTGCATTTTTTTTTCTATTTGTAGCACTTTAGATTTATTGATTCAAGTCACGAGTTTGAAAAACTAATGTCATTTGATTTTTTTGCTCATTTTCTTTTATGATCTTATTGTTTCGCATTAGCTTCTTTTTAGATATTGATTTTGTGATTAATTTGATTTTTTTTTTATAGGTTTATCCAAATCTCATGAACTGGATCACATATTTTGCATACCTTTTTTGGAAAAAATATTTTTTTAAAAAATATTTTGTTTATGTTTGATTTTTGAAGATATTATTCTAATTCATCTATATTTTTTTTGTTTTATAGAAATGAATTTTATTTTTCAAAATAAAAAAATTTATTTTTAAGTAATATTTCTTAAATGTTCGGCCTTGCATAATTGTTTTTAGGGTGTGGGTTTATTCAATTAATTTAATTTATGTTTCTATTTCTATTATTTTTTATTAATTTAAATAAATAAATCAAGTAAACTCGATCAAGTAATATCTCATTTTATGTGATTGAATATGTTGATCTACATTCATCTCTTAATATTTTTAATTTTTCTTTTGATTATTGTTAATGATTTTATTTATTTATTTACATAGATATTTATCAATTTATTTAATTGGATGCTTATATATGTTTTTATATTTACATTTTGATTTTTTCATGTAAGAAAATATATCAAACCCTGGTATTTTTTTATGTAAGAAACGGGGATCGAGATTCTTCAAGCTGGTTTTTAAATCTCTCCAAATTTTCATTAGCTTTTCCATATGCAACATTCATCGTCTAAGATGAATTATCAGTTTATTTAATGTCTTAAAAAAAAAACTAATCCAAGTGCCTATTCTCTTAATCCAAGTGCCTATCCCACTTTCCCCTTCCTTTTTACTTTGTGTGAGAAATTAGATTTTTTATAAGGGCATCCATCTCCAATGGAATAGGAAAAAAAAATTATTTTTTTTTAGTTTTTATTGTAATTTTGCAGTTCAAAAAAGATAGTCAAATGAAGAGTCAAAATAATTTATTTTTTAAATAATAGTTTTGTCAAAAGTCAAAATAATATATATATATATATATCCCGTTGATGTTACCTTTTCACAAATAATCTTTTTCTTCTTTGTTTTTTTTTTTTTTTTTAAAAGAGATTATGTTCATTTTCTTGTTACTATGTAATGAAATTCATTAATATGGGCTGATGTTTACTTGTTATATGTCTGTCTTGGATTTATTGAATGCAAGTCCTCTTCATTCAATCGTCAGTTATTACCTCGAAATTAATCAATAAAATATAGAGACATGTGCCTTACAAATCATCTTAATTCAAGTTTACCGTTTTAAGTCAACGGAACTGGACAGAGAGATCAATTTTACAACCTTGATTTTTTTTATTATATTCTTTTAAAAAATAATATTAATTTTGTTCGGGATTTGTGGCTGTCTCTTCTAATAAATATGCTTTTTAAAAATCAAACTTTTATTCTTATCCTTACAGGAGTATAATGATACTTTAATCACTAGACCAATACTTTATTAATATAACCTTGAGAATTTGATTGATTTCTAAAAGACTAATTTCAGGAAATCAATTTTAAGAATCAAGATTGGTTTCTGAAATACTAATTTTAGTTGTAAGTTTGTTTATATTTATATTTTAAAAGTGTTTTTGAAAAAAATTATTTTTTTTTATTTTTTAAGTATTTTTATCATTTTAATGTGCTGAGATTAAAAATAAATTTGTAAAGAAAATCATTTTAATACTTTAAAAAAACAATCTTATGATAATATTAAATAAATTCCATTAAAACAAATAAAAATCGTTTTTTTCAAAGAGCAAAGCAATTAGTGATCAAAGAGAAGGCAGCACGAGGTAAAGTTAGGTTGAGAGGAGAACAAATGATAAAGCCTAGAAAGAAATCATGTGGACGAATTCATCACACGTTACATGGTGTAGAATTCTGGTGAAGAGCCGGTCTTCCGAGAAGAAGACGCTCTATGTGGCCTTCATGGAAGCATCGTATGCCACTTTCAGGTCACACAATTCCGGTGCGCCGTCGACCACCTATCATATGAGAAGTTACCACTGTTGCCATTTTATTTATTTATTTATTTATATATTTGATTACTTTTCTACAAGTCATCGAGAAAATTTCCTGTACCTCCTTTTTTTTTTCTTTTTTTTTACGCAGGTGGTATTTTGAATAGTTATTATACATTGTTTATTTTTATGTTTTAAAAATATTTTTAAAAAAGTTTAATTTTTTTTATTTTTAATTTTATATTTATATTTTTTTATGTTTTTAAATCATTTTAATGCACTGATATCAAAAATAATTTTTAAATAATAATAAAAATATTATTTTTATATATTTATGAATGAAAAACATTTTAAAATATAACCATAACTACACTCCTAAATTTTTTTTATATAATATTTTTAAATAATATTTTTTATTATTTTTTAAAAAAATTATATCAATACATCAAAACTGATAAATCAAAAAAAAAATCTTTTATGGAATGTGATTCTTTTTTTTCTATTACAAATTAGTGTTTTATATATATAAACAACTCATCTTAAGATAACTGTGATAGGAAAATGAATCTCTTCCTACAATTATCAAGATGTATAAAATCATGAGATATAGAAATTAATTCTTAATATTTTGATTTTACAGCTCACGCTAACACTCCCCTTTAAGTTGGTGTAGAGATGTCTTTGATACCCAACTTGTCAATTGAACCATGAAAGCTTTTGTTAGAGACAGTTTTTGTGAGCATATCAGCAAGTTGATCAACTGATCTAAAAGAAAAAAAGTGAAACACTTTTTCTTCGAGATTTTGTTTAATGAAATGTCAATCTATCTCAATATGTTTTGTTCGATCATGTTAAATTAAATTTTAAAGTAGTTTAATTGCAGTTTTATTATCATAGTCAAATTCATTCCTGAGTTGGGAGTGAAACCAATTTCTTAGAGCAGTCTTCTAAGCTAGAGAAGTTCATAGAGGCCTTTAGTCATTCCTCTAAACTCGGTCTCAGCACTTAACAATGCTACTACTTTCTGTTTTTTACTCCTTCGTATAACTAAGTTGCCACTAATAAAAATGAAGTAGCCAGATGTGGATTTTTTATTAGACAAGTTCCCTACCCAGTCAGCATCCATGTAACCTTCAATATCTAAGTGGCCATTATTGGAGAACATAAATTCTCTCCATGAAGTGGATTTTAGATATGGAATTATTCAAACAACTAGATTCATATGGTCCTTGCTAGGACAATGCATGAATTGATTGGCTAGGCTAACCCACTAATCATTGATATCTCTCTTTATATGTTTGTTCCTGATCAGGATACACTTCAAGTTTCTGATTCTGAATTGTTGGAATGTCTATCGGCTTGCAGTCAAGCATTCTCACTTCAATCAGAAGGTCCAATACATACTTTCTTTTGAAAATAAAGATGACTCGTTTTGATCTAGCTTGTAACACCCCACCATACCCCACTCGTAAAATATTGTCCGCTTTAGCGCACAAGCCTCACGGATTTGTTCTTGCCACGCATGACTACAAAACATGTCTTACTAGTCAAGGTGAGCATGTTTATATAAGGCCCTCCCCCAAATCCTCACCCGCCGATATGGAATATTACAATCCACCCTTTTAAAGAGCCCGACGACCTCGTTGGCACCACCGGACAACTAGTGAGTCGGGCTCTGATACTAATATAACACCCACCTCACTAGCAAGATATTGTCCACTTTGGCCCACAGGCCTCACGGATTTGTTCTTGGCAATAACGTATGGCCCCAAAACGTGTCTTACTAGTCAAGGTGAGCATGCTCATATATAGCCCCCTCTCAAGTCCTCATACGCCAATGTGAGATATTATATAGTCATTTTGATCCCTAAGAAGTACTTAAGTCCACCCAAGTTCTTCATTTCAAATTCAGTAGCTAACTACTTTTGCAACCTACTAATTTCTTTTTTATTATCTCTTGTAATGATCATGTCATTTACATAAATTATTAAAATAGTTACCTTTCCTTCTTATCTTTTCAGGAAAAGGGTATAATCTGAATTGTTTTGTTGAAAACCATGCTAAAACGACCAAACCATACACGTGGTGACTATTTTAATCCATATAAAACTCATTGTAATTTACATACAGTTCTGAGAGTGTGTGAAACATATCCCGGTGGACTATTCATATACACCTCCTCCTCAAGATCTCCATAAAGGAAAGCATTCTTTACATCAAATTGGTGTAATGGTCAATCTAAATTTGTAACCAAGGATAACAAAACTCTGATTGTGTTTAGCTTCGCCACTAGAGAGAAGGTCTTCTGATAGTCTATTCTGTATGTATGTGTGTAACCCTTTGCAACTAATCTCGCCTCATATCGCTCAATAGATCCGTCTGTTTTATGTTTAATGTAGAACACCCACTTACACCCAATAATTTTCTTTCCTTGTGGTAGTGTGACAATGTCCCTTGTTCTATTATTTTCCAGGGCTACCTTTTCTTCCTGGATTGCTTGGGACCATTAGAGATCTACCAAGGCTTTATGAATCCCATAAAGAATCTGACAAAAGAACAACTTGTGTGCAAAGGCTTTCAGAGGCATGAGTAGTCTTTGCATGGATATATAATTAGAAATTGGGTACTTTGAACTTTTCCCCTCATCATCTAGCAAGTAATAGGTTGAGGGCTTGCTTCTATTGTGCCTAAAATGTAAGTGATAGCTAATAGAAATATCCAAAATATTATTGGAAAATGGTATAGAAAAAATTACCTCAAGAATATCCTCACGAAGAGGATTTTCATTGTCGAGTACTTTAGGAAGAGGGGTTTTAATATATGTGTGATGTGCATTTTTTTTTTATCTTCCTCGGCTATTGTCTTATTGACGTCTAGCCTTGTTGCTACAATAGATTTATTCATATTAACGCCCTTTGCAACGCCTTTAAATGCTATATTTGGAGCTATTTCTAGTGATATTTTGATGGCACCATTTGTTGGGCTTTTTGCACCATTCCCAGCAACCACATTTGAAGTTATTTTTGCCATATTTGGAGCTGCTAGTGTTTTTATTACAACAAAATTTCTTCTAATGTTTTGGGTTATCTTTGTTTTTGTCATGTCTTGAGCACCACATGTTATCTCTATTTATATTACATTTTGAACGTTTTAAGCACCATATGTTGTCTTTAGTTATATTAAATTTTGAACGTCTTGAGCACGACATGTTGTGCTCCACCACTTCTACTCTTCATCTCATGTCTCCCCCTAAAAAAGGATAAGTTAATATTTTTCAAGAGTGAAAACTTTATGAACCTAAAACAGTGACATCCATTATAGTGTATAGCCATTTTTTAAGAGGATTATAGTAACAAAATCCCTTCTTATTTATATCATACCCCAGAAACACATAACGAACAACACATAGTTTAAATTTTGTCCGTTTATGTAGATGAACAAATGCAACACAACCAAACACACATGGTGGAATAAGAAGTATAGACGATAAAGTAACATTTTGTGATAAAGCATATAGTAGAGTCTTGAATCTCAAAACTTTAGAAGGCATGTGATTCAATAAATTGACGACAGTAGCAACACTATCATCCTAATGCCTGCCAATACTTATGATCCAAATAACAATACACGTGCAATTTTAATAATATGTCAGTATTTTTGTTTGGATCAAAGAATCTGGATTTTTGCTAAAAATTGATTATAAATGATAACATGGAATGCACGAAACACATCAAATACTTCGTCTTTGCATTTTAGCAAATATAGTCATATTATCCTAGTATAATCATCCATAAAAGGTTATAAACTAATGTCTACCAAAGACAGTTTTAATAGGAGATGGTCTCCAAATATTAGAATGAATCAAGGCAAAAGGGATATCACTTTTGCTAAAACTGATTGGAAAAAATACACGATGACTCTTGGCTAAAATGCAAGTTTCGCATCTAAAGTTTGAATAATTCAAATTCAAAGATAATTTCGGAAACAAATGTTTCATGTAGCTAAATAATAGATGTCCCAGTCATTAATGTCATAGCCAAATCTATTTTTCTTTTACAATTATTGAACGACTTATAATGTTGACTCTACATGGACTGAAGTCTTCCATGTAGTATAACCCCTCTCTCTCTTAGTACCACACTTAATGATCTTCTTCATGAGAAGATCCTGAAAAAGACAAAATTTTGAATATATTAGTGCTACACAATTTAATTCTTTAGTAACTTGACCCACTAACAACAACTTATTTTAAAAAGAAGGCACTAATAAAGTATTGGTCAATGATATAGAGGGTGATATATGCATTATTCCAACCCCTCTAATAGGACATATAACCCTATTAGTATTGGTTATACCGGTCCATCTTGGTTCTATAGTATTAACAAAGTCTCATGGACAGAAAGTCATGTGATATATTGCATTAGTCCACTATCTAGTCATTATTAAATTATTTAGAAGCAAGTAATGCACTACTAGTATAATAAAAACTATTACCTTAATCTTTAAAATAAATTATGGCTTCATCTTTTGATTTTACAAATGGAGTTAATAACAGTTAGGGCTTTGTGTTTGCTAATACTGCTTGTCTCGTGCCACCAACAGTTGTTCATTGCTTTCGTGCCTTTAACTCAGTCCACCATTTTGGGTAACCATGCAATTTAAAGCAGATGTCTTATGTATGCTTTATATTTTCATAATGAGAATAATTGTTGCCTCCACTCTCCACTTATCCTTTAGTTTTTACTAGATTATACATGTTGCATCCTCATAATGAAAGCGTCCCAGGTTTGGCTATATGGAGTGCTTGTTGTCGTTGTGAACTAGCTTTCCCTCTTCTAGAAACTATAGATACAACTGTAGGATTTACTATTTGTAAGTATAACCGTATGTTTGATGTCTTCTCTTTGAACATAGGCATAAACTTGTTCAAATATTGGAAACAGTTTCAATTGAAATACATCACTCCTTATCTTGTCGAGCCTATCATCTAGTCCATCCAAAAAATATATATAAACTTGATCCTCTTGAATGAGAGCATTATACTTTTGTATGTCACTAACACATTTCATAGGATTTGGTATATGGTAATCAATTTCCCTCCTTAAGCTTTGGAGATAATTGTAGTATGATTATATGGATTATCCTGATTGTTTCATCCATGTTACTTGTCTCTTCAAATCATACACATGAGATGTATAAAATCCATCAAAATAAGTTGTAGCAATTAAATCTCATACTTGTTTGGTAGTTGTGAATCGAATAAAGTTTCCTATAAGGAACCACTGAGTTAATTATCCAACCGTTCACAATAGAGTTTTCTGTTCTCCATCTTCTGAAGTTCGGATCATTTGATTATGATTGTGGAAGGTCACCATTTATGTATCCCAACTTGTATTTTCCTGATATATCCATCTTTATAATTTGGGACCATAAAGCATAATTGGTACCATTAAGTTTGATACCAATTTGTACTATAACAATATCATAGATTACTGCTAGGATCTGGGCATAGTTTTGAGTTGCAACTTTAGTCTTTTTTTTTTTGTGAGATTGTCAAGAATTGCAGTTGTATTTGGCTACTCTTGTTCAATCAAATTATTTAGAATATGTTTAAAAAACAAAAATGGTTAAATGACACTTTTATTTTGAGGGATTGCATTTTTGGCAAATGAAAACCAGTAATTCTCATAAACATAATTAGATCTTTAAGATTTTGGTTCGGAGATAAAATTAATCCCTCCGCCCAAATTTGTTAACTTGAAACATTAAATTTTAATTAAAGTGATTTATCAAACAAGCATATGTATTTCATTAATTAATTTTGAGGAAATAACTACCAATTGACTAAAGAGTGTCTGTATGCAATAAATCACAAGCACATGTCCTATTGTCCTATAAGTCATTTTAATTCAAATTTAACATTTCAAGTTAACGTATTTGGATGAAGGGATCAATCATATTGATGATTTTATCAATGCAACTTCTTCAATTTCTAGTGCACTCTCATATCCTACATTCTTTTTTGTTTCCTTGTCAATGTCATAGTATTATCTTCATAAATAATTTGGTACCCACTCGTACTTCGATCATCTTCACTTGTAAGTTTGATTTTTTAAAAAACAAAATGCAATTGTTACAACAAAGTTTTAAAAAAAGATACAATTTAAATTTTTTTAGAAAAATAGCATAATTTGAAGAGAATCGTAATTTTAAATCGTGTTTATATCTATATAAAAAAATATTTTAGTCTACTATAAGATAAATCTGTCAACATTTTAGCATAAAAGTACAAAATCCCATGCTTAAACTTGTAAACCAATGAAAGTTCTTGCCTTGCAAATTAACCATTTAATAAACTTCAACCACCAATTTAACTTTTAATGGACATAACGAAGATATAAACTAGAGAAAATTTTGCATGATTTATGGTGTCAAAGAAACTGCTTCTGTTGTATGTAAAAATTCTTCTTCTAGCACCATCCTTTTTTCTCTAAGAGCCTGACAGCATCATCCTCTTTTTCTGTTGTTAAAGGGCTCAGTCTTGTGGGCTTTTATACAAAAAAAAAAAACGTTGAAGATAACAGGGCCTTTGTTGGATTAAAAAGGTTAGGTGAGATAAGGCTATAATTGTGAAGCCACTGCATGACGATGAATTTTTTTTTTCAAAATTAAATGTTGCTTTATGAGCTAATAAAGTTGTTAAATTATATTGCCCTTTTTCCTTGTAAATTATGTTTTTCAATTTCCCTTTTGTTTTCTTCTATATGTTTTGAAAGTTGGAAATCTTTTCCTTTCTTTTTTCTACTAAATTTTCCTTCTTTTTTATTTTTTTCTCAAGTTTGATTTTTCCAATTTTAATTTCAGGCAATAATGAGTGAAGTTGATAATTATTCAACAGAAAAGTAATTAATATTTTTGAAAGAGAGAAGACATATAAAGAGATTTTCTTATTCTAGTCAAGTTCCCAACCTTCTTCTATTATCCCTTTCTTTTAATACATTATATTAAGAATCTATTCTAAACAAAAAAAAATGAATTAGAATTTATGAATTACCATTGTTGCTGGAATCAATTGAAGTGTACAATGAATACATTGATGTTTAAAGAACCGTTATTGTTATTAGTGATTGTTTAATACATATGCTAATAACAATAGCAGTTGTTTATGACATTGCTAATTTTATTAGCGACTGTTTATTAAAACATGTTATTTTTTCAATATTTTTTTAATTTTGTGTTATATGCTAGTTTGAAAAGAAAAATAAACAAATTGTAACTTCTTGTAAGGAATCTCTATATCAATATCATTAACATCCAAATCCTTCATGTCAGTATCAATGTCATCCACATCATCACCTCCTTCATCCAATTGAACACATCATATTATGTTACAACTACCTTCTATATAATATTTTATTAGATCTTGCATATTTAAATATGCCACATGTTATATATAAGATTAGTTTTATTGTCCAGGTGATCACGGTAAGTTGGACCAAAACTTCTTAAAACATTAAAATAAAATTATCTAAATATTAGAAATGTTTTTTTTTATAGTATCATTAAATTCGATGTAATAATTAAACTTAAAATCTCTTGATCTTTACTTTTTGTTTAGCCCAAATTTTAATTTAAATGACATGGGAATTGTCTTAACATGACCTTGTTAATTGAGCAAGTCCAAAAAAATATATAAAAGCAAAAAAACGTTAGGTTACCTCTAGTCAACTCGCCAAACCTACACCCCAGATTATAGACTCCACTAGGTCGAATTGAATTTTTTTATCTTATTCTATGATAAAAAAAAAAAACATGAAAATCAATTTACCATCAATCTAATATTAAAAAATAAAATCAAATAAAACTCTCATATTAAATGATGAAATCTAAAGAAAGAAAAATCAAAAGATAAAAAAAGAGGAGCAAAAAATATAAATGGCCCGTGACCTCGTCAAAGCAGCGTCACACATTAACCAATTCAACTACCACATGAGGTTGATATAAAATTTTAATATATATATATATATATAAAAACATGATTTATTATTTTATATGAATAGTTAAACTAACTCAAACTCTTTTAGTTGAATCTATAATATATATCATTGAAAACCATTCTCATTTGTCTTTCCAATGGGGTGTTTGAGAATATGGTTGTGGTTGTTTTTCAAAATGTTTTTTTTGCTCATAAATGCATTAAAATAATATTTTTTATATCAACACATCAAAACGATCCGAAAACATAAGAAATTAATTTTAAGCAAAAATATTGTATTTTAGTAAATCTCTGTTTGGATCGCACTCCCAAATGAGGAGTAATATATCTCTTGTAATAAAACCCAATAATTTATCTTATTTGGTTAATTACATCCAATCTTTTTTTAGTTGTATTTAACAATTTTGAAAATTGCAATTATTTTAAATCCATATAATCTTATAATTAGTCTCACCCCAACATACTTAAAGTTTAGGCTTTGTAACCTAATAACCACCAACATACAACTTTAAAACACATTTACCAAAAACATACAGGGCGTGAATGTTTCACTGTAGCATAATACACAATTTATTGTGGATTGCTATAGTGAAATTATCTTCTTGTTATTGGATGGAAAAAAAAAACCTTTGGGTGAGTGTTTTGGTCTTTCCACTAGTTCACTGGTCATTAAAAGATTATTAGGGGTATGTTAGTCTTTTTCAAATTTTTTTGTACATTGAAAGCGCCACCGTGTCCTCTTTCTCATGGTGTGGCACGTGACGATGTTGGTGATCATATTGTCGTAGGTGATCGTCCCTTCCCCTTTTTTTTTCTCTATTGTAAGGTAAAGGGTACAATTGTTCTTTTTGTTTTTTTTTTTCAATTTTAGTCCTTATTTTTTTGATTTCTTATTTCATTATTATTATTTTTATAAAAATTTTATTTGTTTTCCAATTCGTTCTTCAATTACAATTTCTCATATGTTTTTTTTTCTTTTCATTTTGGTCCTTATTATTTTAATTTTTAATTTATTTCCTTGCCCCTTTTGTTAAAGTTTTATTGGATTTCAATTTTATCCTTCAATCAAAGTTTATGTTGTTTAATTTTTTTCAACTTGATCCTTGTTCTTTTGATTTGTTTTTTCTTTTCTTAAAGCTGTTTTTCAATTCAATTTTACACTCCAATTGAAAATTTTTGGTTGCCCTCTAATTATTATTATTATTATTATCATTATTATTATTATTATTATTATTATTATTATTTTTACCCTCATTCTTTTAATTAAAAATTTTTCTTAGATCATTTTGTGTAATTGATTTTTTTTCCCTGGTTTCATCTTTTGATATTTGATTTGTTGGAAATTCAACTTTGCATTTTTTTTTCTATTTGTAGCACTTTAGATTTATTGATTCAAGTCACGAGTTTGAAAAACTAATGTCATTTGATTTTTTTGCTCATTTTCTTTTATGATCTTATTGTTTCGCATTAGCTTCTTTTTAGATATTGATTTTGTGATTAATTTGATTTTTTTTTTATAGGTTTATCCAAATCTCATGAACTGGATCACATATTTTGCATACCTTTTTTGGAAAAAATATTTTTTTAAAAAATATTTTGTTTATGTTTGATTTTTGAAGATATTATTCTAATTCATCTATATTTTTTTTGTTTTATAGAAATGAATTTTATTTTTCAAAATAAAAAAATTTATTTTTAAGTAATATTTCTTAAATGTTCGGCCTTGCATAATTGTTTTTAGGGTGTGGGTTTATTCAATTAATTTAATTTATGTTTCTATTTCTATTATTTTTTATTAATTTAAATAAATAAATCAAGTAAACTCGATCAAGTAATATCTCATTTTATGTGATTGAATATGTTGATCTACATTCATCTCTTAATATTTTTAATTTTTCTTTTGATTATTGTTAATGATTTTATTTATTTATTTACATAGATATTTATCAATTTATTTAATTGGATGCTTATATATGTTTTTATATTTACATTTTGATTTTTTTTTTGTAAGAAAATATATCAAACCCTGGTATTTTTTTTTATGTAAGAAACGGGGATCGAGATTCTTCAAGCTGGTTTTTAAATCTCTCCAAATTTTCATTAGCTTTTCCATATGCAACATTCATCGTCTAATATGAATTATCAGTTTATTTAATGTCTTAAAAAAAAAACTAATCCAAGTGCCTATTCTCTTAATCCAAGTGCCTGTCCCACTTTCCCCTTCCTTTTTACTTTGTGTGAGAAATTAGATTTTTTATAAGGGCATCCATCTCCAATGGAATAGGAAAAAAAAATTATTTTTTTTAGTTTTTATTGTAATTTTGCAGTTAGAAAAAGATAGTCAAAATAATTTATTTTTTAAATAATAGTTTTGTCAAAAGTCAAAATAATATATATATATATATATATATATATATATATATATATATATATATATATATATCCCGTTGATGTTACCTTTTCACAAATAATCATTTTCTTCTTTGTTTTTTTTTTAAAAAAAGAGATTATGTTCATTTTCTTATTACTATGTAATGAAATTCATTAATATGGGCTGATGTTTACTTGTTATATGTCTGTCTTGGATTTATTGAATGCAAGTACTCTCACTCAATCGTCAGTTATTACCTCGAAATTAATCAATAAAATATAGAGACATGTGCCTTACAAATCATCTTAATTCAAGTTTAACGTTTTAAGTTAACGGAACTGGACAGAGAGATCAATTTTACAACCTTGATTTTTTTTTATCATATTCTTTTAAAAAATAAGATTAATTTTGTTTGGGGTTTGTGGCTGTCTCTTCTAATAAATATGCTTTCTAGAAATCGAACTTGTGTTCTCACCCTTGCGGTAATATAATGATACTTTAACCACTAGACCAACACTTTATCAATATAATTTTGAGAATTTAATTGTTTTCTAAAACACTAATTTTAGTTGTAAGCTTGTTTATATTGATATTTTAAAAGTGTTTTTTAAAAAATTAAATTTTTTTTATTTTTTAAATATTTTTATCATTTTAATGTGCTGAGATTAAAAATAAATCTGTAAAGAAAATCATTTTAATACGTTAAAAAAACAATCTTATGATAATATTAAATAAATTCCATTAAAACAAATAAAAATCGTTTTTTTCAAAGAGCAAAGCAATTAGTGATCAAAGAGAAGGCAGCACGAGGTAAAGTTAGGTTTAGAGGAGAACAAATGATAAAGCCTAGAAAGAAATCATGTGGACGAATTCATCACACGTTACATGGTGTAGAATTCTGGTGAAGAGCCGGTCTTCCGAGAAGAAGACGCTCTATGCGGCCTACATGGAAGCATCGTATGCCACTTTCAGGTCACACAATTCCGGTGCGCCGTCTACCACCTATCATATGAGAAGTTACCACTGTTGCCATTTTATTTATTTATTTATATATTTGATTACTTTT
>Ga0325402_1001569_pt1 | contig 18940 bp, 9 predicted proteins | sample PopdelMetagenome_22_FD_207212 | JGI IMG/M metagenome (GOLD analysis project Ga0325402, IMG submission 207212) | Populus deltoides microbial communities from Bellville, Georgia, United States - Xylem-PdKOR-R3 | ecosystem: Host-associated > Plants > Phyllosphere > Stem > Wood/Secondary xylem...
TACGGTAGCAAGCAAAAGGGCAGCAAAAGTAGAAAGCTCCATTTTGACAGTGGTAAGGGTGATTTGTGTGGAAGCTGTGATCCAAGCAGAAGAGGTGATGAGTCTTTTTATAGGACACACCTTCTGTATTGTTGGAATATGCAGGGGAATTAATGATTTGAATTATTGGTAAGAAATACAAATGTTAACACAACTAACAGTCAAGTAGTCAACTATCTCTCTTGCTCTCAATCGCTGCCCTCTAAATCCAACCGTTGTGTTTTCTTTTTCTTTTTGTTTTTTCTTTAAAAAAGAAAAAAAAAGTTACTGCTGCAGTTAGTGATGTAAGAGGAATCTAAAAAGACATCAATAGCATAGAAAACACAAGAATTTTCTTAAGAAAAAAATGTTACAGATATAAACTTTAAATTTACGATTTTATTTTATGAAATGTAAATATTTGATAGTGATTTTTTATGAGGTTTACATGAACTTTAAATAGATTAAAAAACCAATCCCTTCTTAAATACAACTACAAATCCAAAAATAAAAAGGAAATCAAACATAAATCTAAAAAAACATAGGAAAAATAACAAAATTGGCTCAAACTAGAGCATGATCAGGCCTGAAACATTATTCCAAAAGATTCAACAGTCCAATCAGCATTGTCAAAGAACAATCTCATCTAAAAGTTTAAGTTGTTAGGTGAGGTCCCAAGATGATTTATATTATTCTCTAACATATCTCCTCAAGTAAAAACTATTAATTAGAAGAGATAATGAGGGTGGTTTGATTTGAACTTATGACTATTTGATTATCAAGGCTCTAATACCATGTGAATTAATCATTTCATATAAAAAATTAAGTTGTTAGGTGAGATTTGAAAAAATAATTTATATTATTTTCTAATAAGCAACATAGTGGTTTTCAACAAGAAAATTGCCTATAAAATCACGAGTAAAAAATTTGAATTCAATTCAAAATTCAATTGTCAAATCTTCTGTTATCGTAGTTTTAAGTTGCTAACTTGGCCTAACATGACCAAACCTTCTCTAAGACTTAAACATATTCCACTAGTTTATAAAATCATTTGTTAGGCCAACCATGTAGTCTATTTTAATCAAATCTTCATATAGAAGTGTTAGATTCTCATTTAAATGCTCAAAACCTTCAATTTCTATAATTTCTACAAACTTGTCTATATCATTTAGATTTATGTGGCAGAGAAAAAGACATGATATTGTTGGTGGGTTTTGTGCCATCGGCCGTGCTTTTTATCTTTTAGATTAATCCAGCTTGTTTAGGGTTGAGGTAGCAGTTGTAATTTAAAGTGTTTTTTGTTTAGAAATACATCAAAATAATTTTTTTTTATTTTTAAAAAATTATTATTGATATTCAAAACGATCTAAAAACATTAAAATATATATTTTTAAATAAAAAAATCAAAAATTAAAGAAAGTGGTTTGCACTGCATTCCCAAACGTAACCTTAATAATTAGATTTCTCATACTTTGTTTTTTGTATTAAATGTCACATAATTATACACACCGTTTAACTTAATATATATTTTTTTACTTTTATTATTTGGAATTCCATCCTTATATTACCATGTTATATACATTCAGTAATTTGATTCCTACTTTTTTATTCTTACATTTTTTATCCTTATTTTTTTTTAATCCATTTCAATCTCTAATTCATTATTTTAGAAGTCATGTCTGGGTTTCCGTGGCGGCATGCCTGTGCTACCAGTTAGAAACAGGGCCGCTGGCACGCCTACACTGCATGGTTCGAATCTCTCTCTTTTTTTTAAAATATTTTTTTTATTTAATTAGATATTTATTACTCTTTTATTTCCCTTATTTTTACACAACTTCTCTCTCCACTTTTTTTTATTATTATTTTTACAATTCATAAAGAGGACTCTAAAGAAATATTTTATTATTTATTAATTTTATATATGATTCGCATTCGTACTGCATGTTGCATGTACAAACTCAAATTAATTGATTAAATAATGAGATTTTTTATTTGATATTAAATTTATTCAAATAAAATAATACATTGCTAGCCCCAAAGTTCATCTATGACCATTTTATGATTAAATAATTCAATAATTTAACCTATTATATGTCTGTTGACAGAGATGCGCTTCATCAAGCCAAGTACTTTTATTATGTCACAAGCCATAAGCTAATTATCTCCAATACTATATTTCACCCAACGGTATTTAATAAATAACTAAGCACACGAATATTCCTTATAAAGAGTGCAAATAAAAGTCAATAAATTCAATTTTTAACCGGGTATTATCGACTTAACTGAATTGCAGGGATACATTGAGTTTTTTTTTTAGTTTTTTTTCAACTCAGCCCGGTTCTAGTCCCGAGTAAGCCGAGTCCCGAGTTTAAAACTATAGAAATTACTGAACTGATTTGTTCTTATGACTTGTTTTTGGATGGAAATGTGGCAAAGCTTGATTAGCCAGAAAACATGAATTTCACTAAAATCCATTAAGCAGGTAGGTATGATCTGATAGAAGAATTATACGTTCCCTGTGGTCGATGTGGCAGTGACTTTCAACCAGAAAGAAGTTCAGATTTTCGGTGCACAGTGCCATTTACTTTTTGAGACTTTTAGCATACTGCCAAGAACTTGGTTGTTGAGGCAAAACTTGTAGCTCCACTACCTGTGAACAGAGGCAGAGGCTGCGTCCACAGCCTCACACTTTATCTTGGTAATATCTAAAATAAATTTTTAAAAATAAATAAATAAATGTTATTTAAATATATTTTTTTAAAAAAATCATTTTAAAAAAACTGTAATTACAACATGAAATGAACTCTAAAAAAAATCAAACATAAAAAGGACATGCTTTATTACAATATTATAAATTTTACCGGTTATTTACCCGTTGATACTATATGGTAGTTTTAAAAATATATTTTTATTTAGTTTTGTTATAATTAAAATGGATATTTGTATAAAAAGTTGTGATTTAAATTTTTAATATATATATTATTAAGCGATTTTTTTTTCATATACATGCAGTTTTTTTTTTACCCAGACATTCTTAATTAGGGGCATTTTTTAATTAAAACTAAAAAGAATAAAATGTTTTTGTAAAACTTTTAACTTCAAATAAATAGAAATATATATATCTTCAATTTAAACTATATTTTCTTATTAATGTATTTTGTTACCAAAAACATGTTTTTCTTATAATAAACATTTTTTTAAATAAAAATATTTATTATGATATGTAAAGCAAGTTTCAATAAAAAAAATTAAAATCATGCCTTAATATTTAGTATGCAGTAAAAGAGAAAAAGGAATGATTGGTCTGAGAAAATTAAGTAAAAAATTTGTAATAAAAAAAATATAAATTTTTTATTCTCACTTAATATTCATGACAACAAAGTAAAAAAAAAATTGCATATTGGATTCATATATAATAATTAACAAAATGAATGCTAATATTATATAAAAAAATTGCTATTATATTATTTAAAAAAATCAAAATTGAATGATAGTTAATGAAATAATATTTTAAATTATTTTATTGATAATTTATTTTAATTAAGATTTAACAAAAATTCAAAAAACAAACTAAAATATTAGCTAATAAGAGATCAAGTGCCTAAACATGCGTGGGTCAACACACCTAGTCCAATACAAATATGTACAGGCAGGAGTGGGCCTGTAAGGCCAAGCCCACACACCTACCTTTAATTCCCTCCATTTTTTTGTTCAATAGGGTTGATAATGTGTGTTTGTTCTATTTAAAATAAAAGAAGTCTTTTCTTTGTTTAATAGGATGAACGTTGTGTGTCTACCCTATTTGAAACACACACACACACACATAGTCGTCTATTGGTAAAGATTCAGACAATTAAAGGTGGTCGAAAGGTCATGATTTAAGATCTGAAATCATAAAAACTTATTTTAAATGATTATTTTTACCTTTAAAAACCTAATATGATACCCTAATTATCTCAAAACAATCATTTTATCTTTAGAAAAAAAAAACAATACAATACCATTTTGTTTTGATTCTATAAATTCATAATCTAAGTTATGGACGAGATTAGATTCAAAACTAGATATGATAACAATGATTTATAAGAGTTAAATATGTTAAAAATATGTTTAAATATAAAAATAAAAAAATATTTTAATTTTTAAAAGTCAAACCACAAAGCTAAAAACAAATAATAATAACTGATTTATAAGAGTTAAATATGTTAAAAATATATTTAAGTATAAAAATAAAAGAAGATTTTAATTTGTAAAAGCTAAAAACAAATGGGGATGGGGAAATGGTCCCCAGTGGGCCCCTCTTTGGAACTGTCATCTTCGATGCTGCACTGTGATTTTTGCCATGTTTTTTTTTATCGTGAGCTAACTTTTGCTTAATTTATAAAACAATTTTTTCCCTGTTTGGAAAACGGCATTTCCATCCATTTAAATGTTTTTTTTTGAACAATTCTTTCTCTGTGTTTTTTTTTTTTTTCCTGTTTGCTACGAACCCTTCCTTTTGTTTTATCTTCTTATATTATATTTCATTTCCTCTATATTTATGGTATTCTAGGTCTGTTTCTTTTCTTTTTCTTCTGCCTAACTTTAGTATTTTAAGTGGAATCAAATTTATTTATTTTTTATAAAAAAATCCAAATCAAGTAAATAAATAAAAACTCAATTTTCATTAGATTTGCAACCAATTAACGATGCAAATTGCAAGCCACTTTCAATAACCATTGGATCGAAAATAAAAAATCACAATTCATTATTTTGGGTTTGACACAATTTTTATGAAAGAGAAAAATAGTTCTTATTACACATTGAATAATTTTCACAATCACTTTTCGTTGTTTTTTATTTGGTGGTGATTTTACGTTATGATCAAATGACGTTTGCATATATATATATATATATATATATATATATATATATATATATATATATATATTGTTCATATAGATTAGTGAGTGTGGTTTCATGATTATGAGAACATGAGAGGCAATGTTTGGTTAATTTATAAGAAAAAATAAACTCTTAACAAATGATAAAGGTCAAAATATAGATTTTTATTTGAAACTTTCTTCGCCTGGTATAGCAAGATGGAATTAGGTTTCTGACAACAAGTAGCCAAGAAAATAAAGAATAGGATAAAACCTAAAACCATGTTATTTAAAAAATAAATAAAAAAGGACATATATCTAAAGATAATGTCCCAAACATTCAAGTTGTTTGGGTGCAAGTTTTATGTCTTAGATAATCGGTTCATCTCTTGGTTCTGATAATTTGATATATTTTTCTTAGCCAAGATAGTTAAAGGTTGGTATCTGATACCTGTAAAATATTTCTTTTTGTGAATTTGAAAACTCTCCAATGATTAAGTTTATGCTTTTTTGAAAGAAAATATAATAATATTTATAACTCAATAGAGAATGGAGATTCCAAGCCTTTTGTTTAAATGATTCATAGTCTATTTATAACTCATGAGTCTTTCTATGAGGATAAAGAGCTAAAATGTAATATCACCATAATAGTATTAAAAAATAGAAATATCTTTGACATATGTATTAATGTAGATGAAAATATAATGGGCCTTTAAATAACTTTCGCACATTATCTCTCACACAATATTAATATCGATGGAAATATGGTGGGTGCTTGGAAGAATTTTATACATTTAATGGGTATTGGAAGAGTATGATCCAAAATATAGTTGTACCCAAAGGAGGTGGATCCTTCCCTTAGTTAAGCCTAAAGGGACTTTTTAGGTATCTAAATTTGGGTTTATCAATGACCCTCAACTTTAAATGATATTTATATGTAAAGACTTGTATAAGTACCCAATATGATGAGTTTGTTGTTTATTTTTGTATGAGAAGCGGGGTGAAAACTCTAGTTAATTTACCAGAGAGCCTATGTGTCGGGGTGAAAACTCTAGTTAATTTACCAGAGAGCCTATGTGTAAAGGTATGCTCCATGTTTGAAAAACAAATCTTGAAGTATGTAGAGGTGAACCATGAAGAAACTCATACTTAGAAAAGTTTTCAAGAGAGTAAGGTGAAATAATAAAGGAATCTATACTTAAATTTTTTTTTTCTAATAGGACCTAATGAGTGTAAACCTATATTTAGAAAATCTTTTAAGAGGTTGAGAGGAACCCATGGAGGGTGGAGTCCATGCTTAGAAAATTTTCAAGTGGTTGAAAGGAGTCCAAAAAGGGTGAGCTTATATTTAGAAAATTTTCTAAAAGTCTAAAGGGGAACAAATCCCTATCAATGCTCATACTTAGAAAATTTCCAAGGGATAGAGGGGACGTATCTATGTTGATGCTCATACTTAGAAATTTTCTAAAGAGCGATGGGAAACCCAAGGAAGGTGGTGTTATTGCACTAAGGAGACCAAGTTGATCCCTTTCTTGGAGAGTTATTATATTTTTTTAAGAGTTAAAGGCCTATGACCTCCCTAACAATGACATAGGGTCTGGGAGCCCCCCACTAAAGGGAGAGACCAAACCTAATAGTGAGAGATTTGAGATCATCCCTAAAGATAACACAAGGTCTGGGAGCCTATCTAGAGAGTTGTGTTAATTCTCTAGGTTCTAGTTAGCCTTAATGGTATATATTTGGACATAAGATAGAGGTCTTATTGCTTTATTGAGGTTGGCCATCTCAAGTTGTCGTGGAGGGTAGAGCTATCATACTAGAGAGAACCCCTTCCAAGGAGATTGTGCAACCGCACTAGGGAGAACCCCTTCCAAGGAGATTGTGCAATCGCAATAGAGCGAACTCATTTCAAGGAGATTTTGCAAGAGTCCAGCAACTTCCATTGAAGATCTATAGATAGAAAGTGTATGTCAAAGAGACAATTATTCTAATTTAAAAATAAACTTACATCCTATCAAGGATAATATATTCTAAGGTGATTTGTTGGACTTTAGGGAGCCCTCTAATCCATCCCTTAGAGAGTGGTGCTATTGCACTAGGAAGACCTCTTATCAATCCTTTCTAAGGGTGGGGATGTCATAGGTGCCAAGATTTATTGAGGTGGCAAAACTTGATTTTGCCTCTGAGTGGTCAACACAACCTAAATGAAGGTTGCACTTAGTTGATGAGTTGTTGGAAGTTTGAATAAGCAAAAGTGTTCGTGGTATCGGGTAGATCCATCAAGCGTTATAGTCCAAGCATGTCTTGAAATAACTTCGAAATAACTTGGAAATGTCATTAAAAAAAATGATGACTCTCTTATTAGTTCACATAGACAATGCCAATAATGATGTCTCAAAACATCCAAGTTGCTTATGGGCAAGACTTATTATGTCTTGGACAATCGGTTAATCTCTTAATTCTAGCAATCTAATTCATTCTCCCTAGCCAAGATGACTGAAGGCGAGTGCTTGATACCTGTAAAAGGTTCTTTTTGGTGAATTTTGGGACTCTCTGATGGTTAAGTCAATGTAACGGGTAGATCTATCAAGCGTTGTAGTCCGAGCATGTCATGGTTGTGTGTCATGAAATAACTTGGAAATGTCATTAAAAAGAAAATGATGACTCTCTTATTAGTTCACATAGACAACGCCAATAATGATGTCTCAAAACATCCAAGTTGCTTAAGGGCAAGACTTATTATGTCTTGGACAATCGGTTAATCTCTTAATTCTAACAATCTAACTCATTCTCCCTAGCCAAGGTGACTGGAGGCGAGTGCTTGATACTTGTAAAAGGTTTTTTTTGGTGAATTTTGGGACTCTCTGATGGTTAAGTCAATGACTTTTTGAGAGAAAATAAAATAATATTACAGAGAGATACTTTGAAAATAAACATGCAATATACAATGGAGATTCTGAACCTCTTGTTTAAAAGATTTATGATTTGTTTATAGCATTAATCTTTTTATAGAGAGGAGGGGCTAAAACATAATATTGCCCTAATAGTATTAAAGAGATGAAATATCTCTAGCACATGTATTAATAAGGAAAAATATCCCTAATATATGTATTAATATAGATGAAAATATAGGGGACTCTTAAAAGACTTATACACATTATCAATTACACAACATTAATATCGATGGAAATATATTGGGTTCTTGAAAGACTTTTATACACCTAATAGATCTAAAGAGAAGAAGATCCACAATGCAACCGTACCCAAAAGAGATGGATCACTTCCATGGCTGAGCCTAAGAGAAACGTGTTATTTCTTGATTGAGCTCAAGAAAAATTGGATATTTCTCTTGACTAAGCCCAATAAAAGTTGAGTTTTATTGGAGGTTTTTAGGATATTTAAATTTAGGTTTATCTCCTACCATATAATTTAGTGAAGAAAATGCTATAGTGGATTAAAAAGAAAATAAAATAGTATAACTAGTTTCTCATATTGTTGATTCAAATTGTATTCTTGGTATCATATGAAAAAGTAGCAATGTAGCCATTGATAAGTTCATATTTTGTACCCAAAAAAACAGAGAATCACATGCATATGTCACAATTGCTAGTTTAACTAATATATATATAAAAAGTCGTACGAGTTGATAGATCACCTACTCAAATCTAAACAAACAAATTTAGATTCAATCACTTATTGAAGAATAAATTAAAAAAAAAAATCTATTTAAAGTAATCCAATGATGTGTTCAATAGATCTATTTAAAGTATTTGGACTAAGATGAATTTTAAAGAAGATGGAACTAGTAACAATTAAATTTTAATTAATTTGATTTATATGTAAGAGAAATTTGATCCATCTACAATATGGAGCTAATTATTTCATAATAGTGATATGTCTAAATGAAGCATGTGACAACCTCAATTAATTAACTGTTTCTATGTATTTTATCTATTTTATATCAGTTTAGAAATGTGTAAAAACATTTAAGGCAATAAAATTATTTATATCAAATAAGTTTAACAACTCTGTAATTCTCTTATCTAATGTAAAAATAAAGATAATTATAATTAAGTTTATAAAAATACAATGTTGTAGGAGTGGTTTGATTTCTAGGACCACCACCAACATCTACAAAATATTGATGATATTGCATCGATGCTTGTGGCCTAGCGATCCTGGCAGGGTTTTTCTACCTCTGCATCTTAGGTTCAAGTCTCAGCGTACACGTCTGTCATCCTTGCGGTGCCATACCTGCCTACTGGGCTTGCAGGGTGTTCAGTGGGTCCGGGAATTAGTCGTGATGCGCGTAAACTGGCCCGAACACCCCGGGTTATCAAAAAAATAAAAAATATATAAAATAAAAAAAAAATTAGTGATATTTGCAAGCTCTTGCAGATAAATTCCATCAAATGGATTGAAGATTCATATTTGTAAGTTTCATTTATATGACATTGTTATAAGTAAGTTTCATAGTTGTTTTCTCAGAACAAAAGAAGAGGAAGAGTGTTTTACTCTTTTTTATATTGGACATAAACAATTGTTTTGATTTCTACATTCACGTGCTTAGCCTCTGCAGAATTGTTTTTTAGCATTCATACATTTATAAAACATTTCTTCTGGTTCTTCAAATTTTTAATCTTCATACATGTCCCTTCCGTATTAAAGTGATTAAAAAAAAAAAACAATGACTACAGTCTTATTTTGCATGGAAAATAATACGCATTTAATTTTTGTGTTTGGTGACATTATTTGTAAAAATGCTCATTTTATTTTATTTTTCTCTCTGGCAACATTTCTTGGAGTGTTTTTATACATGCACACATCTTCCTTTTTTAAAAAAAAAATATTTATTATGCATCTTTATGATTTTAAAATATTTTTTGTTGATAAATGATATAAGATATACATATTACATGTTCATCTTTGAAGTCCTCAAGAGGCGTAGCGTGATGGCAAAGAGCTTGAGATCTGCACAGCAGGTCTTGAGTTCGAGTCGAGGCACGCACCTCTTATAAGAGACTAGAACAGCTGGGTTTTACTCGCTCATCTGAACTCACAAAGTGCGCTTTTCAGGGTGGGGTTTCCTCGAATCAAAAAAAAATGTTCATCTTTGAAATATACATTTTAAAAAAAAAAAATTGGATAACTTTAATTAATTCATTTTTCATTGATAAATAATATGACAAATGGTTAATGGATTGAAATAGGTGTGTTCCAGTTGGGTAAATCTAAAATAAGGCTCAAGATGTAAATAAATTTATGGACAATCATTCCTGCTGAGACACATCAAAAAACACAATGACGACGAAAACAATATGCTAATAATATGAAATATTAAATATGATGAAATTAAGGATATACAAAAGAGTTGATGTTAACAAATTATTATAAAAAAAACAAAAAACCTATAAGATGTGGGTTTTTACCCTAGCACTAGATATATATTATTATTGATTGTTATTGTAAAATTATCCATTCGTCATTTTATAAAACAAATTGGATGTTACTGAGTTGAAGGTAATTTGATCTTTTTCAATAAATAATTGGTCATTAAAAGATTTTCATTAGTATATATGTTTTTTTTATTTTTTTAAATAGTAAAATAACTTATTTATCCTTATAATAAAAAATAAAATAAAATTATGAACCAGTGGTTTTTCTATCTTTTTATTTTTTTAGAATACAATAAAATCACACTTTTGCCCTTAGAAACAACAAAAAAACAAGAGACATATTCAAGGGCTTTTTTCCCTTTCACATAGGTTTTTTCTTTTATTCTAGATTCATTTAGAGTATTATAGTCTTTTATGTTAAATAATTAATTCTTTATTCAAAAAAGCTAATGGCGTGTGATCTTTACATGCAAATGGATGGGAGGCCCCCGTGCCTTCTAGACGGTGTGTGTGGCGCCTCCCTATAGTCAAATCTAACCTTCTTTCGTGTTGTTGAAAACATCGTCATGTCCTCTTTTTCTTTGTTCAACTCATTACAGAGACTAAAGGGTGGTTTGGCGTTGGTGCTCGTTTTTTTCTTTCTTTCTTTTCCCTTTTGCCTTAAAAAATACATGTTGGTCTCTTTGAGTATTTCAATTTCAATACTTATTTTTGTGATTTTTGGTTTTTGTTTATGGCTTTTTTATAGAAGTTTTGTTTGTTTTTAATTTAGTTCTTTAATTACAATTTGTTATAAATTATTTTCTAATTTGGTGCTTATTCTTTTGATTTTTATTTTTTTTCTTGGCTTTTTTGTTAAAGTTTTATTGGTTTTCAATTCATCTTTTAATCAAAGTTTATGGTGTATTATTTGTTTTGTAATTTGACCCTTATTCTTTTGATTTTTTTTCCTTTGTTAAAGTTATTTTTCTTTTCAATATAACCCCCAATAAAAAAAAATTGGTTTCCCTGTAATTTATTTTTTATTTTAATTTTCACCATTATTCTTTTAATTATAATTTTTTGTTTTGTGTAATTGATTTTTTTTTCTAATTCAATTCTTCGACATTTGATTTGTTAGGAATTGAGATTCATAGTTTTTTTTCACTTATGATGTTTCTGGTCTAATGACCTAGTTCATGTGTTTGAAAAGTTAATACAGATCAACATTCTTTTTTTGGCTTATTTTTTTTTAATTTTATCGTTTGATATTATTTTTATTTTTTTAAGAAAGATTGGTTTTGTAGTTATTTTAAATTTCTTTTCTATCAGGTTATCTCGTTCTTATGAGTAGGCTGTAAGTTTTGTAGTCATTTTTTAAATAGAGGTTTTTTTTTTAATTTTTTTGTATGTAATTAATTTATTTAAGGTGTTATTTTAATTCATCCATAAATTGTTTTGTTTTGTATAGATGAACTTTATTTTTTTAAAATAAAAATATTTATTTTTAGATAATATTTATAATATGTACAGCCTTGATAATATTTTTTTCTTTTATTTTTAAATCAATATCATATATGTGTTTATTTCTATTATCATTCGATTTAATAAAAAAATTTATTTTAATAAATAAATTCAGCAGACCCAACAAAGTAAATGTCTCATGTTACGGGATCAAGTATCTTGATCTACATTCATCTCTTGATTTTATCAATTTCACTTTTAGTTATTGTTAATGATTTTTTTTATTTACATAAATAATTGTTGATTTATTTAATTAAATATTTGCATAAATTTTATGATTTATATTTCTTTGAAAAAATTTTATATATCCAAAATGTTTTATAAAAAAATATACAACTCACGCCAAAACATAAATCCAAGAGCTAGCAATCATTCTATATATGAATACGACAAGGCACATGCAACTAGATCGATAGCTACAAGATACCACGCTGTCAAATTAAACACGGGTGGGGCATGGAAATTAATCAATCGTTGCTTAATTAACTTCTTGCGTGTGGATATATGCCAACAAGTCAAAGAAATCATAGTTTAGCCATTGAAAGTTGGAATTTGGAAGTTGTCCGTACTCTGTATAAAATAATTTAATCAATAATTAATTGTATACTGTATACTGCCAAGACGAAGGTTGTTGGCATGTGTTGTTGGAAAACTTTGTTTAAAGAAAATGGTTAATCGGTGTATTTGAGTTTATATTAAAAATGAGTTTTTCTGGGTTAAAATTTATTGGAATTTAAATTTTAACATAAGCTCTTTAACATTAAATATTAACATGATTTAAATAAATTATAAATAAATAAAAAATTAATCTCAAAAAATTCTTAATTGACATATTTTGGTGAAAACCAAAATCCTTTAAAAGAACATTCCATTTAGAAATAAAACAAAACTTTCTTAGTATTTATAAAGTGAGAAGTTGAGAAGTTAAAATTAAACTCAAAGAACACTCATGCTTTTAAAAGGGAGAAGTCTTTACTCACACACACATGATGACCTAGGTCATGCTCGGGCTTTTCGTTTGATTTTGAATTTATTGTAAAATAATATTTTGAATTGCAATAGATTATTTTTTGCCAACTAAAAATTGAAATTGAGTCTGGTTTATGAAAAATTATTTTTTCTAGCTTATTGTTTTGTCAAGTCCAACCCATTAATGTTAACACTTGAGTATTCTGTTCCAGAAGCATTTTTGCAAATTCAAATAGTTTTTTCAGCTCGAAAATTCAAATTTATAGCAAAAACATTTAGATTACTAATAAAAAGTTGATAATTATAGGAATTAATTCAGATTATTACCATAATTAATTCTTTAACTTTCTAGCATCCAAAATCCACTTAAAACAGAGGTGAAGAAAGAGTTTCCTACAAGTTTTTTCAGATTTTTACACACACACACACACTTAATCACCTCATTTTTAATATTTTTCTTCTCTTTTTATGTTTTGATTTTTTTTTCTAAATCTAGAGCTTAGATTCACTTTGTTGAGATATAGTCTTTTACTTTGCTTCAAAAACTTTATTTAGAAGTGTATCTAAATTAAGATGGTATTATTTAAATCTTGGAAGACTTATTATAAACATCATTTGCACTAAAAGATGAGAAATAAATTCTTAAAGATAAATGATTAATCATAGACAATAACAAAAGTTTCACTATTTTAAAGTTCTTCAACAAGTATCTTTTTTAAAACTTAAATATATTATATGATTATTTTACATGTTGGCTTTGTTTTGATATTAATTGTAAGTTATATACATGTATATCATAAATTATGTTTTTACATGCTTATATTAATATCATAATGTACTAGGTTTATCAATTGGGAGACAATGTCAGTATTACTTAATTTGAATTTACTAAGTTTGCGTCCTAAAAGAAAGGTGAAGTGTTATAACAGGTATTTCATCAATGGACATATATTTCATACTGAAAACTATGGTCATGGTAGAAAAACATATAACAATAGGATATGTGTTAAGGGATCGACTTCTAATGAGTTTAAAGTTGAATATTATTGCAACTTGGAAAAGGTTATAGAATTGCAATATCATAGAAAATAAAATAAAGTCTTTTTATTCAAACATTATTGGTATGATACAACTGACAAAGGTATCAGAGTATATTCCTATCATGGTTGGTCAAAATAAATACAAAAGCTAGACTCTGCAATGTCGATAATGTCTTTGTTTTTGCCAAGCAATGTCAGCAAGTTTATTACACATATACTCCTTCCTTTAAAAATGAACGTTCAAGAGTTCATTGATTATCTATAATGAAAACCAAACTCAGTGGTTGTGTCTAGGTTGTTTATGATGGAAATCATGAATTGACTGTGGGAGATGATGTCTTTCAACTTAAAAAGTTAGTTGATCTATATCGAGTTGCTCTATCTAATGACTTGAAAGAAAATTCAATTTTTTGCGTAGCCGAAAATACTTTGGTTGATGCTGATGTTGAGGAGTTAAATGATTTTTTGAGAACTAGCGGATATACATAAGTCGATGAAGATAATGATAGCGATGAAATCAACATAGAAAATTATGATGGAGATGACGAAATTAAAGAAAAAGAAAAAGACAATTCTGATTAATTTATACAACACGATTGTGTAATGACATAAATCATAATGTAATATTTCTGGAAGAAATTAACTTTAATGTAATTATAATGACGTTAATTTATTATGAAATGACAAGGAAACATTAATTTTATGTAATTTTAATATTCTATACAGAACTTGTGTTATTATGTTGTGTGTGTTGCTGTGATTTTAAGTATTTGTAGGATGGATAAATAAGGAATACAGATACAATCTGGCAATAAAAACTATTGTACACCGATGAAAATATCAATGGACTACAAAATACAAACAGATACACTGATGAATTAAGGTCGTCGACATATTCAACAGAGTATTAGATTTTTTCACCTCCCAATTGCACTGTTTATTATGTTCAATATAGAGGGTATCACTGACGGATTAAGTCTATCAGTATATTCTAACGAGTATTGGAATTGTTCCCCTCTCAATCGTATTGTTCATTATGTTTAATATAGAGGGTATCATCGATGGATTAAGTTTGCCCGTATATTCTAGAGTGCATTGGAACTGTTCCTCTCTCAATTGCATTTTTCATTACATATGGTACCACCAACAATAATAGTTGGCGGGTTTTTGAAATTTTTTATGAAATTGATAATTTCAATTAGACTTTACAGATGGAGAAATTGGGAAAAATATTAAAATTTTAATTTTTGATTTTATGATGGTAAAGACATTGGTAATATTTGGTGGGTTTCTGAATTTTTTTATTAAATTAAAAATTTCAATTAGACTTTACAGATGGAGACACCGATGGAAAAATAAAAATATTAATTTTTAATTTTTCGATAGAAAAGACGTCGCTAATTATTTAAGTATACATAATGTATGACTGATGGATTGAGTCCATCGATACATTCTAGAAAGCAGTGGAGTTGTTCACGTCTCCATAAAATTGTTCATTGTGTTTAATTCATATGGTAAAACCGACAAATTAAGTTCGTCGATATATTCCAAAAAGTAATGGGACTATTCAAATTTTTATGTCACTTTTAATTATTGTTTCTTATATATGGATTTACAGATGAAATGAAAACTTATCAATGATATTTGGGGGGGGTGTTTGAAAATTTTCAATAAAATTGAAAATTTTAATTAGATGTTACAGACAGAAATACATACGGAAAAATTAAAAATATTAATATTTAATTTTCCATCAGTAAAACCATCGGTAAAAAAAACCACAAATTAAAAGACTATAATCCGTCATATCATAACAGACAGGATGGCTTTCATCTTCCTCTTCCTCTTCTTCTCTCTTTCTTTGTGCAAATATACACCAACATCCTTCTATTTCTTTCTCTTCCCTCTCTCCTTCTCTCATCAACTCCTTCTTTTCTCTTCTCTTCTCTTCTCCTCCACGCGAATGTATGTCTTCTCCTCTCTCTACTTCTACTAACTTCTCTATTTTTTTTTTGTTAATTAACATACTATTCAAAAAAAAATTCGCTTCTAAGTTTCAATCATAACAAAATCAAGGTAAGATTTTTTTCTTCTTCTTTTCTTGTGTTTTTTTAATTATTTTTCTAATTTTTTTATTCTTAATAATTATATGAATGTTGTTATTGGAATTTTTTTTAAAATGAGAACAATTTTGTTGAATTTTAGTTGGATTTAGTTTTTCAATTTTGTTGTTCAAATTCTATTAAATGTATAGGATTGATTTTAATTATTATTATTATTAGTTAATAATATTCTATTAAAATTAATAAATTTAAAATATTCTTGGTTAATAATAATTGATTATTATATATTTATAATTATAAGTTCAATTTCAATAACAAGTTAAAGTTATAAATTTAGATTGATTTTTATATGATATATAATATAATATTATTATGACAACAATTTTATATATAACCTAATTATAGAAAAGAAGCTTTTCAATTTATAAAGTAAAATCCTAGTTAAAAATAATCTAAAAACTAAGTTGAGTGAACTATTTACTCAATGACAAGGAAACAAATTGAATAAAATCAATTGGTTTGTGACAATCTAATTTAAATTGTTATGTATTTGCAGGTTTATAAATTTTGGGTAGTCTCTCATATACGAGAGGTGCTGCTGATTTTTTTAAAAAAATAAAAATAGTATACGGTATCTTAATCCTTTAATTTATGTAGATGCCTAGGGAAAATTCAATAGCACATCATACGGACATTATCGCTTCTAGTTTTTCTGCCAGCATTTCTGACGACCATGAGTCAGTAAGTGCCGACCAAAAACAAGCACCTTAGACACAGGTAGTAACACTTGACATGGGCTCAACGAGTGCGATGTTGCCATGTCGATGGGGGTCCCTTCATAGCGAGAATCATTTACCTGGAAGTACTATGATTAATAAAAGAACGACCTTTTAATGTAACTTTGTTTTCCCTTCACAACAACATGTTAATAATTTTTGAAAAAATAATTTCAATTAACGAATGCAATTTCAAGTTTATAAAATTAAGGTTGCTAGAACCATAACATCATTGATAAAAATTCTATTGTTTCAATGGAGTCAAGTTTTTAAACATCCTAAATGGAAACTTATGATTGATGCATGATTCAGAAGGTTTAAAGTTACTATTAACTTAAATATTTTTTTTATGTTCATTTGATTAATTTATTAATATTAATGAAAATTTTTCTTTTACAAATTTTAACTCCAAGAAAAAATTTGAATGGGATAGAGCTGAAAATGTTATTACAAGGAGGGTCTAAGAGAATCACGTTGCAACTAGGAAAAATTAGAGTCAAGATAAAAAAAAAAAAGTTAATCCTTTTATTTAGTTTTATTTTTCATTTACTAACAGATAATTCATTTGTACCATATAGGTTGCATGATTTTTGGTACAAGGCATGAAAGAAAGCAAAAAAATATACGAAAAGAGAGAGATTTCAAGTTGGAAGGAGGTGGTGGTTTGGAAGGATTTCAAACCGTCGTATGTCTTAGAGGCCATGTGGGCAAAATATATTCAACACGTGACATCCAAACATTTCATGTGACGATCACACTCCAGTGCGAAGAACCAGAACCAACATGTTTATGGTTCTGTTACCACGCACACCAGCGGGTCCGTTCTGTTTGTTTCACATGTAAAGCGAATGATAAAATTATTTTTTAATTACATCCATTTTTTATTTGTTGTTTTTTTATAAATATATTTAACTAACAACAATTTTATCTTACAGACTATGGTTCTTGGACGCAAGTCAAGCCCGATGGAGCTTTTTGTATAAACACGCATGCGGATTGATGACTACCAAAAAAGGTGCAGTAACTCGTGGATAGTCGAGCTTAGCATTTTGTGGTATATTGGTTTTCAAAAAAAATTTTTTCTTAAGTTATTATTTTCTTTGAATTTGCTTACTTTTTTTTTCAAGATACACATAACACCTGGTTAAATGAGAGATACAATGATGATCTTTCGACCCATCTGAATCTTGATCTGAATTTGTTGTTAGAGGCAGGATTATCCAGTGGACCTAATAGAAATCTAGTGTATTGTCTCTCTAAACACTACGGCTGAGGACTTGCGAACGGTCTGCAGTGTTTCAACCATTAAATGTTCACAATCAGTTTTGAGCACTCAAACTCCGGAGGTGATTTTAGACCAACGAGTTCAAGCTTGAACAACCCATCTTGCTGCTGATTATGAACGACATGTGCTCCCTTTTATTCGCTCCGCAATCTCGGTAAAGACCCCCCCTCCTCCTCCTCTAGCGCCTCTATTCTAGATCAATTGTATTTGAACTTATAAATTTTTAAATATGTAATTAGTATTTGATTTTTATATTAATTTAATTATTTTCTATTTTTGTTTAATAGATTTTTTAAAATATATATATTTTTAAATTATCACTGACGGAGTCACCAGCGAACTTAGTTCGTCGATATATTCTAGAGAGTTGGAAAAGAATTATTGCAAATTCCACTGATTTTCTATTTTTTAATAGATTTTTTAAAAAATCTAAAATATGACTGACGGGTTTATCGACAATCTAAGTCCATTAGTATATTTCAAAGAGTTTGAAAAGAATTATTACAAATGTCACTACCATTGTTTACTCACCGACAGAATAACAAATAGTCTTTTTGTAGTTATGTGTCAAATTCACTGAAGAAAATACCAACGGACAAAAAAATTATTGATGTGATGACATAAGGTTTTTGTATTGGTGATATGTTATATTCATTTATGAAAATATTAATAGAATGAAGCGGGTAAAAAAAACTTTGCATGCTTTTCCATTAGTAAATTCATCGGTAAAATTATTACCGACAAACTCATCGATAGACTACAAAAAACCGAAGAGAATTTTTTCAACATATTATTTCTCTCCGTGAGCCTGTCCGGAAAATTCATGCTGGCAGATTGTGAGTATAAATATCAACAGAAAATTATGTTCATAAATCTAAAAATTATGGTTGTGTCCGTCAGCATCATGCAATATTCTTGTTGTGTGATTTTAAGAGATTAATAATTTTATTTAAAGTAATTTTACCAATATTGATTTTTTTCTTAATTAGAGGTGAGGTAGAATTTGTTTTAGTTTTGGTATTATATTGCAA
>Ga0325402_1001571_pt1 | contig 18929 bp, 14 predicted proteins | sample PopdelMetagenome_22_FD_207212 | JGI IMG/M metagenome (GOLD analysis project Ga0325402, IMG submission 207212) | Populus deltoides microbial communities from Bellville, Georgia, United States - Xylem-PdKOR-R3 | ecosystem: Host-associated > Plants > Phyllosphere > Stem > Wood/Secondary xylem...
GAATGATCATCCATGATTTATATCGAACCTCTATAAAATTATGATGACATAATGTATTAATTAACTAAGTTAGGTAAATAAACTTGCAAAAATATTACTTTACCTCGAGATTATCCAACAAACCAATAACAACTTCTCATAAATATTAAATATTCATTATCATTTATCAACGTCCATACAAATTAAAATATATAAATTTATAGAAATTACCACTCCGCAATACCATTGACAAAACTTTAAATGAACCCATTAAGTAAGCTATTAATTATTTCAAAACAGCACATGTACTTCGGTAGTTCCATAAAGTTTTAACAGTTTACAAACAAATACAATCTTACAAAATCTAAAACAAACCATAACAGGTATAGAATTATACATTCATATACTACAAGTTTGTTTGAGAAATAACAATAAAACATGTACATTTGCTAACAAAATACATATACTAAAAAAATGATAAAATTGACATTTAATTAAATATTAAAATTTAAAAAGAAAGAATTACTTACAAAAATTGATAAAATCCTTCGGTAAATCAGAACACGGATGCTGTGACCATAAAACTTCAAGAAATATAACTTGTTGTGCTGATATGAGGAAGACTTTTTTTTTGGGGGGAGGGGGGGCTGGTTGTTTGCAGATGAGGAGAGTTAGGATTAGGAAGAAGGAGAAATAGGGGAGGAGAGGGTCGGCAGAGTTGACATATATTAACTTTTACCGATGGATTCACCGATGAATATTCCATCGGTGAATCAGTCGGTGATCACGTCTGTGATTCTGACGGAAACATAGACACGTCACCGTACGGATCTGCCATTTCAAATCCCTCGGTGAGTCCGTCGGTAATGTAAACAGCGCACCGGTCACGTCACTGTACGGGCTGTCGTTTTTGAATCCGTCGGTGATGTCGTCGGAAAAAAATGACCCGCCAAAACCCCTAGTCAGCGACCCATCTTTTTTTAATTCCGAAACTTTTCCGTCCGTACTTCAGTCGGTAACTACCAACGGAATATTTCAGTCGGTAGTTACCGATGGAATTACGGACGGAAAATTTTCCGTCGATAGTTACCGACTGAATTACGAACGGTAAAGTGTCCGTCGGTAATTCTGACCTCAAATTACCGACCGAAATATTCTGTCAGTAAATCCGTTCGTATTTAGCGAATTTCTGGTAGTGCATTAAATTATTGAAAACATATCTTTATAAGCAACACACAATGGATTTTAGCAAAGAAAATCATTAAGTGAAAAGTAATCACTACATGATCTTTACACTTCATTGAAGGTGTTAAGCAATACAAAAAATAATAAATAAAGAGAAATACATAAGTAAAAGAAGAAAGAAGCTAGACTTTCATTGATACTGTATAATGCAATCAAATAATCAAAAGGAATAATTCTAATCTAAATACAAAGAGACTATATATAGGCTAAACAAAGAAAACTGAAAAGAAAATGCAAAGAATATTCTACCTTTAATAAATAATAAAATAAAACAACTCTATATTTATTAATATCTCCCTTTAAACTCACAATACAACAGCTACAAGCATCGAGAGTCTATCAACTAGAAAACAAAAACGGGAAATAAAATGTGGCTTGATAAAGAAATCTGTAATCTATAAAGAAGAACGAACAAAGGGCAAAGTAATGATGCAATGCTTGAGATGATGACAAGTAAAATAACAATCGATTTCAACGTGCTTAGTTCATTCATGAAAAACCGAGTTGTGAGCAATCTGAATAGAAGTCTAGTGTTACAATATATAGGAGTTGGATGAGAATGAAAAACTCTTAAATATGCAAGTAACCAACATAACCAAATAATCTCTTTGGTAGTAGATTTTATAGCGCAATATTCTGTTTTTGTTGAAAATTGAGAAACAATAGGTTGTTTGTTACTCTTACATGAAATAAGAAAATCACCCAAAAAGATACAAAAACTAGTAACAAATTTGCGATATGTGGGATCATTGTCATGATCAACATTAGAGTATGCACGCAACTCTAAAAAGAGGTGGATGAAAGTAAAAGACTCTAAAAGATTGTACCCTAAAGATATCACAAAATATAAAGAACAACTACTCACTGAATAGTAGTAGGAGAACCAACAAACTGACTAACAATATGAACAACATAGGTAATATCTGGACAAGTAATGGTGAAATATATCAAGCTTCCAATAATAGTACGATATAAAGTAGGATCTGATAAAAGAAAATATCAGAAGAAGAATATTTTGTGTTAACCTCAATGAGAGTATCTACAGTCTTATTATCAGTAAGTTTAGCTCGTTCAAAAATATTTGCAACATATTTCAATTGAGAAAGAAGATAACCTCTAGATGAGTAGGCTACCTCAATATCTAAGAAATATCATAAAAAACCTAAATTCCTTATTTTAAGCTATCTAGCTAACTCTATCGTCAAAACTAAAATATCATTAATATCATCACCCACTACTAAAAAATGAGCCTATTAGCAACTAACTAGTCCGTTATAGATAATATTAAAATCTGTTACTGATAAAATTCAGCAACAGAATTAGCAACAAATAATTTCAGATACAAATAATAGATGTTAATTTTTAGCAACGGATTATCAGTTGTTGATTTGTTTAGTAACCAATTATCTGTTGCTGAAATTCGGTTGTTGAATATGTAAATCAGCAACGGATATTCCATTGCTGATTAAAAATTCTTATCCAGTTCAATTTCAATTTCAAAAATTTGAAATTGATTCCGCCAAAATTAAATCTAATATAAAAAAAATTTCAAATATTAATATTTTTATTGACCCAAAATCAAACCCACATTCCTACAATTTGCCCTCTTTTGCATTTTCGATGCCCGCGTTCTTTCTTTGTGTCCGTTCATATCGCAAAGCGGGGTGACGCCAGGTTAGTTGAAAAGAGCGAGGCCAACCAAGACCCCCCGAGAAAGCTTTGCTCGATACCCAGGAAAACTTTGTCCTTATCTCTCGTTGATTTCTATTACAATCCTAAATCAAAGCCAAAAACATCCCCAATATCTCTCTCTCTCTCTCTCTCTCTCTCTCTCACTCTCTCTCTCTCTCTCTCTCTCTCAACTACTTGTATAGAAGAAGTTTGGAAGCATAAATTAACTAGAGAAGAAGTTAAGAAAATAACAAATTATGTTTATGGAAAATGACGCATGATAGAGATAGGTAGAATTAAAAAGGACATATGGGTTTGGTTTCTGGAGAAAGAATAGAAAGGGAGATATGGGTTTAGTTTATGGAGAAGGATTAGAAAAGGAGATATGGGTTAATTAGGTTTCTGTGGAGAAGTATAGAAAGGGACAATATTGGGTTCTTCCGGAGAATGAAGAAATTTTGCAACTGTGGGGTTCCTTTTGCTTTATAAAGAAGTATATAAAGGGTCATTATTATTTATTGTTTTTTTTAAGTCAAAATTTAATTCTTTTTTTAACAGCAACTATATTAGCAACGACAAATCCGTTGCTGATTTTTAATATATTAATTTATTTTTTAGAATCTAATTTTTCGTTGCTAATCTGTTGCTAATATTAAAAAATTAATATATATATATATATATATATATATATATAAAATCCGTTGCTAATCTGTTGTTAAAATTGCATCTAAATTATTCTGATGCTAACATCCGATGCTAATCACCCTTCTTTTTAGTAGTGACCAATAATAATCATGCCATCAACATATAAAGACAGAATGATATGACTTGTATTAGTGCATTTAACAAAAATAGAAGTATCATACCTACTAGAAATAAATCCAAAAGAAAAGATTATAATATAAAATTTCTCAAACCAAACACGAGGTGCTTGTTTGGGACCATATAATGTTTTTTTTAGCTTGCAACATGCTCATAATCATGTGAAAACAAGCATGCGGTGCCATATAAACTTTTTCTTGAAGATCTCCTTTCAAGAAGGAATTTTTAACGTCAAGTTGAGAGATATGCCACTGACAAACTAAAGCCACTATAATAAGCATACAAATAGTAGTCATTCTTGCAACAGGAGAAAATATCTCCTAATAATCCATACCATATTAGTAAGAGTATCCTTTTGCAACCAACCTAACTTTGTATCGCTTAATAGATCCATCAAAATTAATCTTGATCTTTTACACCCAACGACAACAAACAACACTCTTACTACGGGGTATAGGAACTAAATCTCAAATATTTGTCATATGTAAAGATGAAAGTTTCTCATCCATAGCTTGCTACTAAAGAAGATTAAGAATTGTCTATTTATAGGAAGATGACTTAGAAAGACAATGAATAGAAGCTAAAAATAGTAACTATTTGGACTTACGAATGTATATGGATTGATGTAAAGGTAGATCCACAATCTTAAATGAAGCTTAAAGGACAATAGAAGAAAAGAGAGCTTCAAGTGTACCCGAGAGTGAAGTGTCAGTACCTTTAAAATGATCAATACGAATTGATCAAGTAGAATGTAAAGGTAATATGAGAAGAGGGATTTGAAGTATTAGAAACCTAAGATGATAAACTATTAGAATCCTTAAAAAAAAGGATCTATACGAATAAGATTAAATATAGTCAAGCTATGAGTAGTGGATGGAATATAAAAGAAAGGCATATACTCGAGAAAGACAGCATGACGAGACACAAAGTTTCTGAGTTATTGAATCAAAACAACGATACTTCTTTTTACCTTTACCATAACCAAGAAAGACACAAATAGCAAATCGAGAGGATAACTTGCTGCATTCTACATGAGGAAAAAAAATAAAACAAGTACAACCAAAAACTCTAAAGAAAGAATAATCAGGGGCATACCCATACAACTTTTTAAAAGGAGCAAAACTTGGAATATAAGAAGATAGAATTGGATTAATCAAACCTACAGCAGTAAGAGCATGTTCACCCCAAAACACGCTAGGAACATAAATAGACAACAAGCAGTTTCAACAATGTTCCTATGTTTTCTTTCAGCAATGTCATTTTGCTTAAGAGTATCTATACATGAAGTTTGGTGAATAGTTCTATTTAGAGCAAACAACTCATAAAATTTATTAGAGGTATATTCCCCATCTAAATCACACCTAAAACATTTTATAATAATAAACTATTGAGTTTTATTAAGAGCATGCAAGGCTATATATATATCTCAAAGAATTCAGAACGATGTTTTATTAAATAAATCCAACAATAACGAGTATGATCATCAATAATAGAAACATAATATCAGAACCCTTCTTTTATGGCAATATGAGAAAGTCCTTATACATCAGAATGAATCAAATCAAATGAAAAAGAAAAAACAAAAATACTTTGATTAAAAGGTAAAGTAGAAAATATTATCAGTTTACATCCACTACAATTAGAAATATTAAAAGTTTGCAAATTTTTTAAATCTCCTATGGATGCTAAAAATCTAAAATAAAAAGGCGAAATATAACCTAGATGAGAATGCCATGAATAAAAACTAGAAGAAAAAGGACTCAAACAAAAAAAAGACAAATAAAAAGTACTAACAGCAACAACTGACACTTTTAACTTATCCAAAATATATAGTCCCCTCTTCCTACGGCTTATCGCAATCAGTTTCTGAGATTGCAGATCATGCAAAAAAAAAAGAGGAAAAGATGACTAGATAATTACCAGAATCACATAACTGACCAACATAAACAATATTCAACATGAGTTTTGGAATAAAATAAACATTAAGGAGTGACAAGTGAGGTGTGACAACATAACCAATACTTGTTAAAGGCATAAGAGTGTCATCAACAATCATTACAGGAATAGAAGACGAACAAGTCATAGAAGCAAAAAATGAAGAATCTGGAGACATGATGTGAAACACTAAAAACCAAGACCCATTCAGAATGTGACATACCTAAAGAACTATGAAGCAATTGACCTATGAAAGAAAATGCAGACATAGCTTATGGGTGTAAGGAGAGAAATTTCTGAAATTGCTGAGTCAAAGTACTACGATCGGTGAAAGGACCTGATGAAACTATTGTTGCAGTATTAGACTATGGTGATTTGTAACCCCGAGGTAGTCTACGAGCATTATATTATGACTGGTTATCAGGCGTCTAAGTTTGAGATTATTGTTGCGATTGCTTTTGTTGTCTCAACTTAGGACACTAAGCCTTCCAATGAGCTTTCTGATTACAGAAACTGCACTCATCGAAGGCAACCCTTATATAATGCTTATTCTGATTATTAAAAAGTAGCTTAAAAGGTACTACTAACACAGAAGGATTAGAAGTAGAAATAATTCTCTTTTTACAATAAGATTGAAGACATATTTCTTCAGCCAATAACTATTTGACAATTGATTCAATAAAAGAAAGTGGAGAACGATGCAAAATTAAACCTCTAAGTCCTTCAAAATCACTAGGAAATGCCACTAAAAATTATACTAAATATTGCTACTCTCTATGAGCAATATAGGAACCACATGCCTCTAATTCTTCTGATTCTGTAAGAGCCAATTGATCCCAAAGATTTGTCATAACAAATTAAAACTCCTGAATACTCATATTCTTCTAGTGAAGAGCTTGTATGTTATTCTCCAATTGATACTGCTTTGCAAAATTTGATTGAGTGAATAACTTTTTAGATGATCCTAAACCTTCTTTATTGTCTCATACTTCGCCAACTATGTATCTATAGAATACTCAATAAAATTATTTATCCAAGTAATAATTTTTGCATCAAAATAACTCTCATCAGTATTCCTAGGTTTCACAGAAGTTCCACTAACATATCCCCACATCCTTTTACCCTTAAGAAAATTTCCCATCACGCAACTTCAATATGAATAATTCTTTTCATCCAACCTCACACTCATATACTGAAATGAATCATCTCTTTCAGTAGCCATAATAAACAAACAAAGAAAACCAGAATGCAAAATAAAGGAAAATGATATACCAAATTGCAAAAAGGACAACAAAATACCAAATTGCAGAAACTGAACGAATACCCTCTCGAAATTGTACGGTCACTCTAAAAAACTGAATGCAAAAGTTCGATCTATGAAAGCTGAGTTTGAGATTAAGTCTCGTCCTATGAAACCTTGCTCTGACACCATGTTAAACAATCTAAATAAATAAAGAGAAATACAAAAATAAAAAAGAAGAAAGTTAGGGTTTCATTAATACTACATAATGCAATCTAATAATCAAAATGAATAATTTTAACCTAAATATAAAAAGACTATATATAGGCTAAACAAAGAAAACTAAAAGGAAAATATAAAAACTATTCTACCCTTAACAAATAATAAAATAAAATAATCCTATATTTTTTAACAAATGGACCAAAAATAACAATAAAAATTAGCTAATTGTCCTCTTTCTTTTTAATTCCTAAAGATATCATTCTATATATATGATAAAGTGAGGGATATAAATTGAACTATTAAAGATCGTCTTGCAAATTGAAGTTTTTAGTTTAAGTTCAAGTACTAAATTTTATCAATTAAAATTCAATTTTTGTTTACGATTAGTTACCTTTTTCATTTTTGTTTTTAATAATTTTACTTTACATACACTTTAAATCACTTTAATTAGATTTAAATTATCAATGATTTAATAATATCGATCTCAATTGTCCTCTATCAAGGAGTTCAAAAAATAAATATTTTTGTAATTATTTTAGTTCCTTTTGTTTTAGTTTAGGAATGCTAATTTTTTTATTAAATATTAATAGGATTTTCTAGTTTTTTTCCTATATAAATGGTTATAATAACATTTTAGCAAGTGAGCTTTAGATGAATAAAAAATATTTATTTTATAAATCTTCTTTGTTACCGGTTTTCTTTGTCTTTAAGAATTTTGATTTTTAACAAACTCTATTATCATTTTCTTTTTCAGTTTTCTGAGTTGATATCAAAGCTAAGTTAGTTGGAATCAGAGATCAAAGAATCATGGTGGTTAAATGTTTTGTGTTGTTATTGGAAATCTTAGAGATGAGAAGCATGGTATAGGGCAACATGCACAAAAGTGTTAGAGGTCCACGAAATGACGATCCGCAAATAAAAAAATCATTGGTTTTTTGACAGGCGAGATTCTACTCAATAAATGTTACGTTGAATATTTTCATGGTGCAACATGATTTTTAACTAAGAAGGTTGTGCCCTAACAAATAATTTGAACTCAAGGAAGAGTTTCTTCCAACCTAAAAAGACTGTTCTAAGAGCTTTTTAGAAAAATAAATATTTTTTTAAATTTTATTTCTTTTTTCTAGTTTATAAATATATTTTTTTATTTTTAGTATTATTAGACTTTTCTACCTTTTCTATTTGAATGGAATAATTTTTTAGTTTTATTTTTTTTCAATATTAATAGGGTTTTCTGGGTTTTTTTATATATAAAAGATTGTAATGGTTTTTTAGCAATTGAGACTTGGATAAATAAAAAGTTTTTTTAAAAATTAAGAACAGGTTAGAACATGTATATTCAGAATAAAACTTGAAAGAGAAATTCATATGTTTTCTTATATATTTTTATTCCTTAGAATACAAGACAAGTAGACTATTTATAAGAGAATAAAATGAGAACATTAAAGGACACTAGAAAACACAAGTGTTACGAAAAATCAATAGACTAAATCCAAAAGTCATTAAGTCTAAGAGATTATAATGGACATTCAATATATATAATATATATTTCATAACACTTCCCCTTGAATGATCATGTAGTAAAAATATATCTCATTAAAACCTTGCAAAGAAAAAGGAAAAAACCTAAGTGAAGAAAAAAGAATACAACATTCTTGTGTGATTTCTGAATACTTCAAAATTCAATAGAAGGTTTAATATAGATACTTCAAGATTCATATTTGAATACTTCAGGATTTATAAAAATATCAAATTGTCTCATAAAAATCTTGTATAGAAAAACTCATTGGGGGGGAACTAAGCGAAGGAAAAAAATTTCAATTTGCATTGACTTCACCTCAAAAGCACATGTTTTATGATAAATATTTAAGATGACACATTCTAATATTAAGGATAAGCTTCTTGAAAGTTGAGGTTGGTAAAGACTTTGTAAATAAGTTTTCTAAATTAACATTTGACCTCATTTTCTTTATATCAATTCTTTTTTTTCCTTTTGTAAAAGCTCATTAATGTAAAATAACTTTGGTGAAATGTAATCTGTTTTGTCTCTTTTAACATAGCCTCCTCTAAGTTGAGTGATACAGATAACATTTTCTTCAAACAATATTGTGAGACTATCTTCAATGGTTAACAAACCACATTTTTCTTTTATATGTTGGATAATTGACCTTAGCCATATATATTCTTTACTTGCTTCATGGATTGCAATAATTTCTTAATGATTTGATGAAGTAACAACTAATATTTGTTTGATAAATCTCCAAGAAATTATAGTACCTACATAGGTAAATAGATAATTTATTTGTGATCTCTTTTTGTAATTATTAGAAAGATAATGATCAAAAAGATAATATGCATATGTATATCAATTGTGAATTTGATCCATTATAAAAAATAACCTCATTTTAGTTGTTTTGCGGAGATAACAAAGAATATGTTTGACCCCATTCTGGTGTCTTTTTGTGGGGGTGGAACTATATCTTGCCCATAAATTGATTGTAAAAGTTGTATTTAGTGTTTTACAATTTGCAAGATACATGAGTGTTTCAATAGTACTAAGATATGGTACTTCTAGACCAAAAATTTCTTCATCCTTTTCTAGCAGTCGAAAAGGTTCTTTCTTCGCATCAAGTGATCAAACAACTATAGGTATACTCAAAGTATGAGCATTGTCCATGTAAAAGTGATTCAAGACCTTTTCTCTATAGGCTGATTGATAGACAAATATTCTATTTGAAATATGTTCAATCTGTAAACCAAGATAATTTTTTTTTCTTTTTGAGATCTTTCATCCCAAATTCATCTTTCAAATAGGTTGAAGTTTTATGAGCTCTTTAGGAGCACCAACAAGATTTAAATCATCAACATATACTATAACAAACTTTTTTTCATAAAAATACATGGGCAAATCTCATTATTCTCAAACCTTTTTTCTATAAGGTGTTCATTAAGATGATTATAACACATGCAACTAGATTGCTTCTACCCATATAAAGATTTTTGTAGTTTAATAAAATAAACTCTTTTAAGTTTATCATAAAAGGCTTCAGGCATTTTGAATCTTTCAGGGATTTTCATATGTATATCTTTATCTAATGATCCATATAGATATGTTGTAACTACATTTATTAAACGTATATCTAGAGTATTTGAGACTACTAAACCAATCAAAAATCTGAAAGTGATTGCATCCATTACCGGAGAATAAGTTTTCTCACAATTAATGTCAGGTCTTTGTGAGAATATTTAGGAGTATCAGTATTAGAAGATGATTTTGACATAATATTTATCATCTATTTTATACATGAGGAATCTTCAGGAGTACCATCATCTATTTGTTGTGATTTTTTTCTAGGATTTTTGTCCTTAGCACCTACAAGTTTTCCACATTTTAGGCATGGTATAAATTCATTTACTACTATATTGTCTTTTTTTTTAGAGATTTCGATTCTAGATGGAGCATTTGCAGCTAGAATATGGGATTTAACCACATTTCACTGTTGGTGAAAACATCCGGTAATTGATTTGCAATATTTTTTAAATGAATTATCTTTAAATTTCAAGTTCACATTGATTTTTCCTTAGATCAAAATGAAAAAACTTTAGGTTATTCCAAGTAATTTATTATCGTGCTTTAGGCACTAACTTATCTTTCCCTAATGATGGGAAAATGTTCTCAAAAAAATAGTAGTCTTCAAAACAAGCTTTAAAAACATCACCAGTTAATGATGTTCTAACCAATGATCACTTGATCTAAAATAACCAATGATGTGGTATGTAATGTAGCATGTCCCCAAATAGATATGGGCAATTTTGATAATCAATTGAAGGCATTTTATAAATGATTCTGCTAGAACATTTTGAGTATATATATGAGCAACAAGATATTCAATATCAATTTTAATAGAAGTATAAAAATTATCAAATGCATAAGAAGTACACTTACCAGCATTGTCCAATCGAATTTTCTTGATTGCATTATCAGGAAATTGTGTTCTTGGTCTGATAATATAAGTTATTAATTTAGCAAATACAATATTTTGACTAGAAAGTAAGCAAACATGTGACCATTTACTTGATACATCAATCAATACCATAAAATATCTAAAAGTTTTGCATGATAGATGAATAGGTCCATATATATCTTCTTGAATTTTTTTGAGAAAATATGTGATTCTAGAACAACCTTTTAATGAGAATGGCTTGGTAATTAATTTACTTTAGAATGTATAGCACATGGATTTTCACTTGGTAAAAGAATCTTCAGGTTCTTTAAAGGATGCCCATGTGAATTTTCAATAATTTATCGCATCATTATCGATCCCCTGATATCAAAATCGATCATGCCAAAGCATAAATATTTTTGGGTTGAAATGCTTCTGGTGTATCACAATATTTGTTTCAATAGATTTCATGATCATATAATAAATTCTAAAAGAAAAGGCAGGTAATTTTTCAAGTACAAGCTCCTGGCCTGAAATACATGAAATAATATAAAGATATTCTTTTTCTTTCTTCATCTATTGTTTCAATATGATAACCATTAGCACGTATATATTTAAAAATGAGTAAGTTTCTTCTGGACTCAGGTGAATATAATGCATCTTTGATGCCCAGTTTTGTGTTATTTAGTGACAAAATATTAGCTATTTTGAAGCCTTTAATCATGTATGTTAGACCTGATATTATAGTAACATTAGCTTTGGTTAATTTCAAATATTCAAAGTATTTTTGTTCCTTGAGAATTGTGTGCATTGTTACATTGTTTGCCAGACATAAATCTCCATCATGAAAAGTCATGCTTCTATTTAAAATATAATTAAAGTTTATTATTCAACTAAAATAATATTTACATTGTTTATTCAAAATTCAATAAGATAAATATCCTAGTACAAATAAAAAAAACTAATCATCCCTAAAGATTCCACCACTAAGCATGCTATCTATTTTATCTAGGTTTTTAAAGAAATAAAAAACATCAAGATAAGTATTATGACCTTCGAAATCATCTTTATGAATAAAATTAGTCTTAACTGCATTCTATTTCAGAGAGGCTTGATATATAAATCTGTAAGATGTTTTGGCATGCAATAAGAGTGAGATCATTGACCATGCATACCACATCTATGACACTTATCTTCAGGTCTATGCAAATTCTTGCTCTTTTCTTGTTTGGGTTCATTGTGTCTCTATTTCTAGTGGTATGGTGGGTTGTCTTTTGAAGGATTATAAATCTGTATTATGACATATTAGTCTCAACTGCATTCTGTTGAGACTTGAATAAAATCTGTATTATGACTAGTGGTATGGTGGGTTGTCTTTTAAAGTATTATGACCTTCGAAATCATCTTTATGAATAAAATTAGTCTCAACTACATTCTGTTTCAGAGAGGCTTGATATATAAATCTGCAAGATGTTTTGGCATGTAACAAGAGTGAGATCATTGACCCATGCATACCACATCTATGACACTTATCTTCAGGTCTATGCAAATTCTTGCTCTTTTCTTGTTTGGGTTCATTATGTCTCTATTTCTAGTGGTATGGTGGGTTGTCTTTTGAAGGATTATCTTTTCTCTTTTTCCATTTATTTTTTTCATATTTATACCCTTGGTTTTTTCTTATCTTTTAGACAAAGGTTTGGTTCTATCTTGTCTTTTGAACAAAGGTTCTATTCACTCCAGGGAATGGTTTAGAACTTGTGTGATGAGATTGATGATTTTTTATCAAAAGCTCATTATTTTGCTCACCCATAAGAAGACATGAAATTAGTTCAAAGTATCTCTTAAAGTTACGTTCTCTATATTGTTGTTGCAAGATAATAATTGAGGCATGAAAAGTAAAGAATGTTCTCTTTAATATTTGGTTTTCCGTGATATTTTCACCACACAATTTTAACTGTGAAGTAATTTTAAAAAAGCAAAATTATGTTCACTAATCAATTTGAAATCTTGCAACCTCATGTGCAACCAATCATAATGAGCTTGAGGAAGTATAGTAAACTTTTGATTGCCATATCCTTCTTTTAGATTTTGTCGCAGAACAAAAGGATTTTTTTATTGTAAGATATTCAACTTTTAATCATTCATGGAGATAGTTGTGAATGAAAGCCATTGCTTTTGCGCAATCCTGTAAGGATGCATTATTTTCTTCTTTAATGATCTCTTCAAGATTCATAGCTTCCAGATGAATCTCAGCGTCAAGGATCCATGACAAATAATTATTTCTAAAGATATCAAGAACGGTAAATTCAAGTTTTCTCATATTGACATTATCTGGCTATATATATAAAAAGAAATAACTTATCAAATAAAATCATGAATATAAAAAAAATCAGTCTTTTAAGACTGCTATTTATTTAGTTATTTAGAAATACTAATTTTTTTAATAATTATATTTAATTTATTCAATTTTTTAGGAACTTATAATATTAGTTCTTCCAAAATTTTAAATAAAGAAAAATTATATAAATAAATTATAGAACAAATATATTCCATAAAATATAAAATCTAATGAGAGAATAAAAAAAGAACCGTGTATCCTCGAGTATCTTGAAAAGTTTTCACTACTAGCAAGGATTTGACTCACAGGAAAGACGAGCCCTTGCCCCTGTACCCAACCCTCGTTGATAGGGAAGTAGAGGTCGATGTGTGAGAGTTTTCTGCTGCTGATACGACGTGGGAATACACAAGAAGTGACATCCAATTGATGGGTCCCATTGGTCTGTTTTGCGAGCAGCACTGGACCCCACAGAGTCATAGTTTCCCTCAACTTTCCAGCCTCCACTTTCCACCATGAACATGTTCTTACCACCACGCCCGACGGTTAAGGTATCAATCATCAAAATTCGATCTTTTGTGCCCATTCCTGCCGAGTCAAAGGCACTGGATGGGCACTGGAGCCCCTCTTTTCCTGCTTCTTTCCGCCTCTTTTCCTGGCATAGTATTATTCCTAACAAGAAACTAAGAAAACCCACTTTCCTCTCAATTTATATTTGTCTTTAGATTTGTGTACAATAACTAGACATTGAAACACATGTAAAAGACACCGATCCAATCTGTTTGAAGATTTAATGCTCACTCACCCATATCATGTTATTTTCCATCCTTAATTCCCTCGTTCTAATTTAATTTATGGTCAAAGATTAAGATCAATTTTTAAATTTGATTCTTTCAACCCAATGTGTTTATCACCATCAAATTAAAACTAAAAATAAACCTAAAAAGGAACAGAGAATCCACGTTTATTGTGAGAAAAAGCAGTATGAATTTGCACAGTGCTTCCCCCTTCTTTTTAGTCCTTCAAAATTCTATCACTTAATTATTTTTTATTTTATCTTTTTGATTGGATTTATTTGGGATTCACTTAGTAGTTTCTTGTTGTTAACTTGATATGGGTTTCTTGCAATGTTGTAAAAGAATCCAACATTATTTAGCATTTTGGCTCTCAAACTCCTTAAAATTCTCATTATTTAATTATTCCTTGTTTTCTATTTTTTTTTCTTTTTATTTTGGTGAAGAACTTTATTTTATTTATGTTTTACTCCATGTGTAAATCATTGGTTTGCCATGTACCAGCGACCAACAAGGTTGTTATTAGTGTAGTTTCATTTGATATTAGGTATTTTTTGTCCCTCGTATTGCTGCAAAAGATATATTGAGGTTGAGAAAGAAATCAACAATGAAACGCGTGCCCCTAGCTAATTAAAATCTAATAGGTGACAAACTTATAAAACATTTTTATCATCCCTATTGAATAGAAAAAGACTAGTCGTGTGAGCCTTTTATGTTAAAAATAATGTTAAAGTGGTGCAAATGCATTTCAAAAAAGGAAACAAAATTGTGACCCGAGCCATGGATAAAATGAGTCAAACAAGTTGGTTTTATTTTAATAAGAATATAAAAAATAAATTAATGATTATAAATGGATTAAATTTAAAAAAAAAATGGTAACTTGGAAAAAATATTTTTGTAAAATGAAACAGATAATGTAGCTCAATTCTCAGCTCAATAAATATACAAGGACAAAACCGGTTTAAAAATATAATAAAAACTCAGATCAAGTCAATTGGAGTTAGCATGACAAACCTATAACTCAGGGAATAAGGGACATGCTAACCTAAGTTAACTAGCCAAACTCGTGTTCTATGTAATGAAATCGAGATAACCCGGTATAAAAAAGAACGTAAAAAATCACAAAGCTAAAAAAAACATATGTAAAAAATAAAAAGAAGTCAACTCGCGTAAACTTTTCAAACTCGTAACTCGGGGCATTAGACCAGAAGCACTATATCTAGAAAAAACATAAAGCTCAAATCCCAACCAATTAAATGTTGAAGGATTAACTTGAAAAAAAAAATCAAATACACAAAAGGATCTAAAACAACAAATGACAATTAGAAGAGTGCATATCAAAATTGAAATACAAAATAAATTTTATTTTTGATTGGAGGGTTAGTGGAAAGAAAAATTAATTGAACAAAAGAACAAAAAAATTAATCAAAAGAGCAAGGAGTTTTTAAAAAATAAAAGCAATTTTTTATTGAATAGTGAAATGGAAAAGAAAAATTGATTCAATAAAAGGCCCAAGAAATTAAAAGAATAAGGATCAAATTAGAAAAAAATATATGAAAAATTAGGATAAAAGGATGAAATTGAAAAGAAATAAAATTATACGAGAGGATTAAGAACAAAAATTAAAAATTAAAAGAATTGAAATTGAAATTGAAATACTAACAACAAAGAGGGTCAAACAGTAAATTTTAATGGAGGAGAGAAGATAAAAGGAAAAGAAATCCTCATCAACAACAAACCAGACAACCTTCACCAACAAGCGCCGCACTACTAAAAAAAGGACGCGGTGACACTTCCAATGACACGATGAAAAGTCATTTTTGGATGCCGGTAGGAACCTCTGATGCATGGAGAGTGCACCGCACACGCCCTCATATTTTTATTTTATTTTTGTTTTTTATATTGTTAAAATATCAAATTGTCACTCAACTAACTTGATAATAATAAAAAAATATTATGAAAAGCCCCTAGAGGCCACTTTTAAATTTTCGATTTTCAAAGGTATTGTGGTCGTCTCACTATATTTGTTTGTATTATTTATATTTGATCAAATACCAAATTGTTCATCTATTGACCTAATAATAACTGAAAAATTATTTTGAAAATACAAAAAAAAAACCCTTTAATGCTAGTTTTATATTTTTTGCTTCTAAAGGTATTTTGATTGTTTCACTATGAAATTGAAACTAGAAAAAAAAAATTTTTTTTGTCCTTTGTCAATTTTATAATGACTAATAAGCCTTGTAAAAATACTTTAATGCCTGTGCAAAATTGTAAAAAAATTGTTCTAATAAACAATGTTTTCACTCACGTGCTACAGTGAAAATCCCTCGTTAATTAGTTTTTGTTAATGGAGAACCTTTTATGTTTTTATCTATCAAATTTAAATTGAATGAATATAACTTAATTTAGGGTGTGTATGTAAATGATAAATATTTTACATTAAAAACAAATGAGAAAAAAAAAGAAAAATGTTTATATAAAAAATTTAATTAGAGGTGGTGTTTATACTATATGTAAGTCTTAGTGCTCATAAAGCGAATAAAGAGTTCCATGAATCTCTTTGAACAGAGACAATTTCTTAACACTTAGTTTGGATTCTCCCATTTTTCCTTAAAATTATGATAAGTTATATTCCAAATCTCATAATTATTTTTTAATTCTGATGATATCTCTAAATCCAAATAACTTAAGAACAAGACTTATATATCAAGTAATTGGTTAATTTCTTGATTCAAAAAATATGCTCTTCTCTCCCTAACCAAGATAGACGGCTGGTAGTCGATACCAGATATATACCTGATAGCCCAAGGTGGCTTTGACTAGTTCTTGAAAAAGATCTTTTTTTGTGGATTTAAAGAATCTCCATACTTAAGTAAGTATTTTTTAGAGAGAAAATAAAATGATATTTTAGATGGAGATGCTCTTAAAAAATATATGCAGTAGATAATAGAGATTGTGAACTCAAGCTCTTTGAAGGAATCATTCGACCTTTTAAATCTATGTACCTTGTCCTTTTATGGGGAGGAGGGGCCAGAGTGTTATCTTACCCTTGATAATATTTAAAGATAGATAAAAATCTCTTACACATAATTAATAAGGGATAAAGTAATAGGTCCTTTTTAAAAACTTTAATACACTTAGTGACATAGAGAGATGAGTATCTTTGACCTTAACTATTTATGTTAAGGGTTACAACAAAAAACAAGTAGAGTCATGTGACCGAATAAAGAGCCTGGTTTATTAATAATGGTAAGATTTGAATATGATTGGTCATAGTTTTAAAGAAAGAAGAAGATCCAAACATGGTATAAACTAGATCATTATTTGCGCTACACTATAGGTCAGATTAAAATTTTCTTTTAGCATAAGAAAATATTTAGGCGTTGCTAGCATTTTTATAGTAGAAAAAAATTAACTACGTGAGAATTGTCCCAATGTGATTTAAATGACTTGGCAAGTACAAAAGCAACTTGAACGACAGATAAAAATATAGTTTGACTCAAAATAAATATTCAAGATAATATTTTTTCTTATAAATATTGAGATGACAACATATTGGATCAATTAGGATCAACATGTGTTAAATTAGATCGATTAAGGTAAACCTAGGTTAACTTGTCAATTCATGTGTCAAGTCATGAAATTATGATAACCTCATAAAAAGCAAATTAAAATAAACTATGAAACCTAATTTTTAATAAACTCAATGTTAAATGATAAAATCTAAAAAAAAAATGAAAACAAATAATTGAGTCAACCCAAGTGAACCTGAAAAACCTGCGACCTGAGTCATGAGATCAGATAACCCAATAGAAAGAAAATTAAAATAAATTATGAATTCTAATTCTCAACCAACCTATTGTTAAAATATGAAATTAAAAAAAATTAAAAAATAAAAAAAAAACAACTCGGGTTAATCCCCAAACCCGTTACCCGAGTCCTGAATATGTGATAACCTCATAAAAAGTAAATTTAAAAAATAAATTATGAAATTCAATCTCCAATAAATCTAATGTTGAAGGATAGAATTGAAATTGAAAAATCAATTAAAAAAGACATAAAAAACAACTTAAATTAACATGTCAAACCCGTTACCTGATTCATGAGTTAGGGATAACCTCATAAAAATCAAATCGAAATAAATTATAAAATCTAACTTTTATTCAATCCAATTCTAAATGATGAAATCGAGAGAGTGAAATCAATTAGAAAAAAAAACTTAAATCAAATAAATTAACCCATGAAACTTGTAATCCAGATTACAAGATTGTGATAATCTCATAAAAAATAAATTAAAAAGATTATAAATTTCAATACCCAATAAATAATACACAAACACACAAACATACACATACATACATACATTGCAGCTGGGTTGCTAGTCAACGGCACTGTTGCCCCCTCAACCTCTCACCTCTTGAGCTTACAGCTTCTTGTAGTATTCCTAACAAGAAACTAAGAAAACCCATTTTTTTCTCAATTTATATTTGTCTTCAGATTTGTGTACAATAACTAGAAATTGAAACACATGTAAAAGACACCAATCCAATCTGTTTGAAGATTCAAAGCTCACTCACCCATATTATCATGTTATTTTCCATCCTTAATTCCCTCGTTCTAATTTAATTTATAGTTAAAGATCATTAAGATCAATTTTAAATTTGATGCTTTCAACCCAATGTGTTTATAACCACCAAATTAAAACTAGAACTAACCCTAAAAAGGATCAGAGAATATTC
>Ga0325402_1001578_pt1 | contig 18897 bp, 16 predicted proteins | sample PopdelMetagenome_22_FD_207212 | JGI IMG/M metagenome (GOLD analysis project Ga0325402, IMG submission 207212) | Populus deltoides microbial communities from Bellville, Georgia, United States - Xylem-PdKOR-R3 | ecosystem: Host-associated > Plants > Phyllosphere > Stem > Wood/Secondary xylem...
AAAAAAGAAAGGAAAATCGATAACATTTTTTCCTCTCTCTATATTTCTCTCTCCGGCTACCCTCTCGCTTTTCCTTCCCGTGCGTCCTATTCCTCCTTTGACAACTCCATTAGCAATTCTCTCTGTTTCTTTCTCTCTCCGAAAAAAAAAATATTTATATTAAATAAAATAAAACAAAAAAACAACCCTTCTCTTTCAGTTCTTCAACGGCCCGATACCTCTCTTCTTCACACAGAGGTTTTTTTCGCTTCTCTAATAATCCTTGTTTCTGTGCTTCAAAAAAGATATGGGTGCTAAATATTTATATATTCGTTAATTGTTTTTTTTTTATATCTGCATTATCCTTGGACTTATTATTCAGGCTTTTGCTTTTGCAGAGAGGGTGGATTCTAGGGTTTTTCTCTTCTAGCTTTTGACCAAGGTATTGTTTTGCCGGTTTTTGCTGCTTTTGTTTTGAGGGAGATGGTGAGTGAATGAAACAGAGGCTAGGTTTCTTTTTTTCTTTTTGATTTGGGGGCGATTAGGGTCGTGCATTGTGGTTGGTTGCAATTTGGTGTAATTTTGGTTTATTTTTATTTTTATTTTTATTTTTATTGTTGTCTTAGAGATGGGTGCGTCTTAATTGGGTTAAAAGAATTGGTATACTGAATGGGGGCGTGTGAGAATTCGTTTGAGCCACACGAGCCCTTGACTCTTGCTGCCACCGAGCAGCATTCGTGCTTGGAATTTATCAAGGATTCTGAGCAGCTGCCAGTCCTGGAGACTGCTCACAGTCTAATTGATACTAATGTGGAACCCTCTAGTGCGACTGATGGGTTTGTGGACTTGTCTCAGAAAGATAATGTTGTTTGTGCCAGCCACAGTGATGTTAAGGCTGTGTCAGCTGATATGGGAATTGGGTTGACGGGTGAGGGGGAGAGTGTGGTTGGTTTGACAGCAGGGAAATTATTGGAGGATGAATCTGGGGTTATTGGGGATTGTTTGGATGAGAGGCAAAGTGGGATAGATGATTGTAATGGGGAAACGGATAGATCCTGGGAAGAAAAAGCAGGGCTTGGAGTCAAGAATGGTGGACCACTAGACTGTGAAAGGTCTTTGGAATTGCTGGAGAGAAATTGTGATCAACAGGATGGCCGAGTGGATGATAAGAAAACTGGTGTTCAAGATGTTACAGAAGAGGAAAGTGATGGTTTAGTTACAGTAGAGGCTGATACTTCCGATGAAGTAGTGCCTTCAACCTCATGTGAAACATCTGTAGAATCGATACTTGGGAATGATATGACTAGAAATTGTGATCAACAAGATGACCAGAATGATCATGAGAGTGGCAGTGTTCAAGGGGTTATGGAAGAGAAAAATGATGGTTTAGCTGCAATAAAGATTGTTAATTCTGATGAAATAGTTCTTTCACTGAGCAGTGAGATGCCAACAGAATTAATGCAAGCAAAGGATTGGAGCAGAAATGGTGATCAACAAGATGACCAGAGGGATGATAAGAATGTCAGTGTTCAAGGGGTCATGGAACAACATAGTAGTGGCTTAGCTCCAATAGAGTTTGATGATATACATGATGAAATAGTGCTTTCATCGGGTCAAGGAATGCCTGCAGAACTACTACCAGAAAAAGGTTTGCCTAGTGATGGCAATGAACAGCACAAGCATGATTGTGGTACCTCTCAAGAAGCAGTTATGGAAGAGAAAATTGACAATTTAACTGGGCTAGAGAATAGCGACCTTCAAGCTGTGATGGAACAGAAAAGTGATGGTTTAGTGGCAACAAAGACTGCTGATACTTGTGAAAACATATTGCCTTCATTGGGATATGAAATGCCCGCTGAGCGTTTGCCTAGAAATGGTGTTGAGAAGGACAAGCAGGACAGGAGCACCTCTATGGTGCTGACCATGGAAGAGAGAAACAATGATTTAGCTGGGATAGAGAGTATTATTATGGAAGGGTTTATGGAAGAAAAAAGTGATGGTTTAGCTGCAATAGAGATTGCTACTCTTAATGAAATAGGACCTTTGTCAGGCTGTGAAATCCCTGCTGGATTAATTTCAGTGAATGGTTATGGTGTTGAACTGGATAAGCAGTATGATGGTACGTCTCCTACTGTGGTTCCAAAAGAAAGAAGTGTTCTTTTAACTAGGTTAGAGACTGATAATCAAGACCAAATATTGCCTTCACTTGACCATGGAATGCATTTGGAATCAACAACTGTTACATGTCCACCAAGCAAGTGTCTTCAGCCGGATGACCAGAAGGGTGATCAGATCATTAGCTGTCTCATTGCAGGAGGGGTTATGGAGGAAACAAGTGATGCTTTAGATGCGACAGATACTACTACTTCCAATTGGTTGTTGTCATCACAGGGCCTCGAGAGGACCTTGAAATTAATGCCCATGACTGGTATGCCAGAAGAAAGTGTTTATCATGATGAGCAGAAGCTGATACCAAGTGAAGTAGATTCTAAGATTGTCAATGGTCTAGCTATAGAGAGGGTTCCAGAGCAGGAAAGCGATGCCTCAGCCAGGATAAGAGCTGATATATATGCCCAGGTATCACCACATGGTGCTATTGACTCTAACAGTGCAGGTGACTGTTCTGGAGAGACGGTCAATGAAGCAAAGAATCATGTCAGCATTGATAGTGTTTCTGAAACCAAGTGTCATGACATTGCATCACCATCTTCACAAAGGAGCAATAGAGTACGTAAATCAAGCCGGAAGGCCCAGACAAAAAGGGCTGCAAGGAAATCTAGAAATACAACCAAAGTCCCAAACCTTCATCTAGGTATTGAGACTGTCTTCAAAAGTGTGACAAGGAAGCGAAGCTGTTTCTCCAAACCAGCTCGGTCTTCTGCTTGGGGATTGTTGGGGAATATTACACATGCATTTACAATGATTGATGGTCCCAGACTTGATGAAATTGAGAATAATGGATCACAAAAAGCAAGGGGTGGCAGAGGAAGCAGAAAGCGGAATAATCGTGCTGGTGGAAGGTCACAAAGGTCTAGCAAGAAAGACTGTGCTCCAGCTAGTTGCATTCGTTTGAAAGTTAAAGTGGGAAAAGAAGCTTGTCAAACTGAAGCTAATCCGAAGATTATGATCCCAGAGGTAATTGATACAAAAGCATCTGCTGAACTTGTAAGCAATTATGGGGTTGAGTCATATCAGGAAACCAGTTTTGAAATGTCAAAGTTAGTCCATTATGCTGAAGATAATGTGGCTGAAGAGGGAGCTGGAAAACAGCTTCAGTCTTTTGATATTAAGTTGAAGGCAGATTTACATTGTGATCCTTATGGCATGGATGTAAATCTTGCAAACAAAGATATGGAGGGCATGGTGATTTTTGAAAAGTCACCTGGAGATACCGTGGAAGATTATATCGGGGTTCCTCTCAATACAGAGGTTGAAGCACTGGGAGCAACAACTGAGAAGAGGTATACAGATCCTGGAACTTCACCAGATTCAGAAGTTATCAATTTAGTTGCCGAGGGCCAAGTCGATGCACGATGTCCGGAAGATTTTCATGATGCTGTTCTGTCTTCTTCTAAGGCTTTTGCTACAGATCAAGGGGGTAATGGTAAAAGGAAGGGAAAAAAGAAAGAAAGGCTCCCTCAAGCCGCTAACTGTTCACCTGCTGCGGCAAGCTTAAACAAAGTTAAATTGGCAAAGAAACGTGGGGGCAGGCAGAGAAAGGCTGATGGCCTTTCCTCTACTGAGATTCTTACTTCATCCAGCAGTGTGAATGGTTTGATCAACACATCAAGCAGTAAAGAATGTTCCGCAGAACAGGTACCTTTGTCAAGAGAGACTGAACTTGAAGTCTCTGGAGAGGTTTTGACAAAAGAAATCAGTATGGAAACTAAAATATGTGTTGGTGGACTGGATGCTGAGCTTAGGTCATCAGGATCACAGATTTCAAGGAATCCTCTTCCTTCAACTAAATCCAGGGGAAATGGAGTGAACAAGGGAAGGTCCAAAGTCTCCGACTCTGCAAAAAGCCGGAGGGCAAATGGTTGCAAGGATAGAGGAAATGATAGGAAGTCAGTTAAAAAGAACAAAGCCAAGGGGAAGAGTGTTTGTGATCATGTTTTTTACAAAGTTGATGATGATCCAGAAATAGGTACTGAATTGTTTATGTTGCATGATTTGATTTTTTTATGCTTTTGCAGTCATGCCCTCATGGCACTCAATATACCCTTTTGTTATACCAAAGGTCAAGAAGCATTCTGCTCTGACATGAAGTATCGCTGTAATCATACTGCAGATGAAAATGGAAAAATTGATGCTGGCGAGGATACTGCTGCAGAAGAGGTAGCTGATTTGGACACCCCGTCAAGTGGTGTAATGGAGCAAAATTTATCCCCAGATAATGCTTGGGTTCGCTGTGATGATTGTCTTAAATGGCGGCGTATTCCAGTTCGACTTGTAGAATCTATTAGTCAAACACATTGCCAATGGTACTTTATCTTTCACCCTACAAGTCATTTTATTTATCTTGCAGTTTTTTATCTTTTTCTGCTGCATGCACACCCCTTTACATATCTATTCCTTTTATTTGCTTAAGAAATTTTTTTTTTATTAGCACGAGTTTAGGTTCAATGAAGAGGTTAAGAGCTCTTCCAAATTAGCATGAGAATCTTAATCCACAGGAGCCATCAAATCATTCTGAAAAAGAACTAAGGGTATTTAAATGTTCCAGAACAGAACACCATGCAGAGGGCATGATTACCCGGTGATCCCAAAGACAATTGGTTGAATAATTGAAAAATTCTCTTGTTGACTCTTGCTGATTGTTTTTTTAGCATTTCTCTTCATTTGAGCTTCAATACAAACACTGTACAAGTTCAAAAATCTTGCCATTTTTATCTCTCTCCTCAAACCTAGAAAACATATATATACAACAGCATTTCCATGGTTTTTGGACATACACAGTAATCGCTAATTGCAAAAGTCCTATTCCATGAACTCCTTGGGACAAAGCAGTGCAAAAAAAAAAAAAAGTGGACTGATGTTTTGCCACTACTAGGACACACGATACAGACATTCAAATGCAACTTTTATCAACTTTCATGCTTGCGACATGTATCCTCTGAAGGACAGTTGACCGAAAACGGCTTGACCTTACGGGCTCTTTAGCCTCTCAAATAGGGTTAGTTGTACAGGTTAGACAGACAAAAAAAGGACTTCTGAAATTTCCGAGGATATACAAGTATCAAATATCTTGGCTTGAGTCTCAACCATATGTTTCTTACCTGCTTGATTAAGTTTGCTTTGGTCAAGGAGAAAGATGGCCACTCTTTCAATCAATTTATTTCTCCTTTTTGGGCATGAATCAACTATGCAATAATCCCATGGACCTTGTACTCAATCTTGCTCGACTAGGCTAGGAGTCCGTGTGTGCTCCAAACTTTCTTTTCTCAGCTTTGGTTCCAATGAAATTGATATTTGGGTATTGCTTCTTGAGGATGAATAGCTTCCATATTTCTTTTAAGGCCATGCAACTTACTGAGCTGGCAAAAATTAATGATATGTATGGTTTCTCTTATGATCTCAATTTGAAAGCTCAAGTCATCTTGTTTTGGTGTGAGTGTAAGAGGGAGCTGCCTTCCAGCATTACAAACATTTCTGCCAACTCCCTCCTTCCTCACTGCTTCCCTCTTCTGTTCCCTCCTTTCTAATTGTTTCCTTCTTCTGTTCCCTCCTTTCTCACTGTCTCCTTTTCGATTCTCTAACATTGTCATCTGTTCTTTTTTCTTTTGATTACTTAGGATCTGCAAGGACAACATGAATAAAGCCTTTGCTGATTGCTCCTTTCCCCAAGAGAAGTCAAATGCAGAAATAAATGCAGAGTTGGGCATATCAGATGTTGATGAGGATGGTTGCGATGCCCCTTCAAATTATATGGAATTGGAATGTAGACAGACATCAGGTATGAAGCATTTGGTAGGCATAGAAGAGAAGCAAGATCAAACACAAGCTTGAAGCAGGGCCTGTGCTTTGATTCATAAGGGTTTCACCTTTTCACCTAACATGATATTTTACTTCTTTTATAGTTTCCAAGGAGTATGAATTTACACGCATCACTACCAATCAGTTTCTGCACCGTAGCCGTAAAACTCAAACTATTGATGAGGTCTGAATTTGAATCAATTTTATTTTTGCCTCTCAATGTTACAATAATTATGCATTGCTGTGATCTGACTCACATTAGATTTTGAGAATTGAATCTTTTTGTTAAGTGGTAGCTGGCAGGAAGGACATGTGCTTTGTCTTAAGCAGCATGTGTGCACCTAATGTTGAGTTATGGCAAGTCAAACTCTATCTCAGATGGCTATGGGCTTGGTTTCTGGGATGTCTTGATGGCTAACATACATAATGGCTCACATTTAGACCTGGCTAGTTTAGTACTGTAACATGAAAGTGGTAAAATTAGCAAGAAAATATGTTTATGAACTTGGTAGCGTTGTTTCTCATATAGATCTAGATTAGTGTATGTCTCAAGGAATTGTGTTACTCTGGGAAAAATGTCATGAATTAGAAAATATTTTGAAAAGTGCCGAGTATGAGAGGGTGATAGTTTGCTGTTGCAATCTGAATAAAAAATGTGCAAATGTTATTGTGTCATGCAACATATATGATCAACACATACATTCATCCATGAAGTGTGCTATCCTAGGTCAAAACCACACCCCTTTGAGGATGATTGTTACTGACGATGATTAATCTTAATCATGGCTTAGGCTATCCACAATCACTAACATGACAATTGTACTATCCTTTTTTTTTAGAAATCTGCTTTATACTTCTAATGCTACAAAGAAACGATCTTCCTTGATAATTAATTTATTTTCTTATGATGCTGACATCTGTGTGCCTTTGGTTTTGCCCTTGGATGCTGTTGTTGTTCTGTACCAATCTATAATGTTCCAACTTTGCTAGTGCCTCTGCTATTCATGGTGTTTTTTCATTCTTAGTTTTAGTAGGTGTGATTGTGCTGAACTGTCTGCATCCATGTATCTTCCTGTGGTTTCCTTCAAGAGTAAATGATATCACTAGTTTTAGGATAAGTGTCAATCCATCGTTTTTTAGAATTTTTTTTTTGAAGAAGCATAATTGACATGATTCTCTCCCCGCTATAAAGTTGTTTGTATTCTTGTTTGCGATTTGTCTGTCATTGTAATTATTCTCCCTCTCTTTGACACGTACAAAATGGCAAACTTAAGGCCAAAAAATATTTGGACCTCCTGTTTTCTCTACCAAAATCCCTTCAAGAGTTTTTTTTTATCACTAGAGACTTCCTGTATTTATTTAGTAGCATGGACACACCTAGGTATTGTAGGTATCAATCCTTGACTCTTACATTCTAATATACCCAGTGGGCACATAATTTTTTTTTAAATCTTTAAACCCCCCCGCGCCATTCCCACCATTTCTGATCTTTAAAAATCTAGTGTGTAAATCCAGATATTTCTTTTTTAACACTCATTAGGTTGGTAAAAAGAGCAAATTTTTTGGAATGTTTGTTCAGGCCATGGCCTCTCTAAATTTTATGTTTTGACAAAATTTTCCATATTTTTTAAACAGATCATGGTTTGTTACTGCAAAGCACCTGTGGCCGGTCGGTTAGGTTGTGGAGATGAATGCTTGAATCGAATGCTTAATATTGAGTGTGTTCAAGGAACCTGTCCATGTGGGGACCATTGCTCAAATCAACAGGTTACATAGCTTACCTTTCGCAGATAGTAATAATTATTTCACTTCTCATAATAGTATTTGTTTTTCTAAAAAAATTAGTCCAAGTATCATTTTGCAGTTCCAAAAGCGCAATTATGCCGAAATGACATGGGAGCGATGTGGGAAGAAAGGTTTTGGACTGCGATTGGATGAGGATATATCCAGAGGGCAATTCCTTATTGAATACGTTGGAGAGGTAACTTCTTTTAATTTTTTGTAGGCTGCTGATCAGATATGAACTTTGTCATGAGTTGGGCTTTGAGCCAATGTTGGAAGTCGTAGGCGTACCGGGTTTTCTCTGATGCTAGTTTACATGCATATAATATGTTTGATGCATGATCATATGAGGTGAGTGGTACTAGATCACTTCAAAACTTTCTATGGATGTATACTTTCCTGGCCAACTCTGAGATCAGCTTAATTCAATTCACATTTGGATTATCCAACTAGTGCTCAATAATTAAAGTTAATATGCCTTTTTGTGATAGTTTAATCTCTCTCGCACTATCCACATGCATACATGGCTATTCCACCAAAAGAAAGATTTAGTTCAAAATGCGCATGCAAATTTCTTTCTATTTTCTTTCCTCCAAATTTCTAATATAGGTTCATTCAGGTGCTTGATGTGCATGCTTATGAAGCAAGGCAAAAAGATTATGCTTCCAAGGGTCACAAACATTTCTACTTCATGACATTGGATGGCAGTGAGGTTTGCTGAAGCTCTTCTTCTTCTTTAATAATATTTCTTTCATTATTTACAAGTTAATTTGCTTTAATCAACACTAAAACACTGGAATTGAAAGCCAATGATCCACGGCATATGCATCTGATTCTGAGGCAGCTTCTAAATGCTGTGATGAAAGTACTGGTGGTAGTTTCCAGGTCTTTATATCTAACTTGTCACCAGACAGAACTTTTGGCATTATTTACACTATTTAGTATCTACTGCCTTATCAACTTTTCAGTTTATATGTTTGGTTAAAATTGCCAAGAGGTATCTAATGCCCCTGGGCCCTCTAATTGTTAGATTTGTAGAGATTATTTATAAATGTGTTAGGTGTCCTTTGATTGCTGACATCATCGCTTGAAAGTTCACTAAAATAACAATCATTTTATGATTTCAAATATTAACTTCTAACTTCTGCTTGGTACTAATGATGCACCTTTAACCAGATGTACCATATAATTTTCTTGCAATGACTTGTTTTATTTTTTGTCTCATTTCTCTATGTTGAATGGATTTATAGTTTTGTTTGATCGCCGCTGGTTTATATATATATATATATATATATATATAATTATCTCGCCACAATTGTTTCATGCTGTTTTGTAATCCACATTTGCCCTCCTTTCAGGTAATTGACGCATGTGCGAAGGGAAATTTGGGGCGTTTCATTAATCATAGTTGTGATCCTAATTGTCGTACTGAAAAGGTGATTAATTTTGATACATGCCTCTCTTCATTTTTTTTCATTTATTTAATGAGATTCATATTTTACACTTCGTTGCACATTGTTATGGTTGGATGATGCACTTTTAATATGCATTCTTGAGCTTTGAGTCATTGATGGAGATTTTTATTTCTTCAATTTCTCATGCACTGTTTCTTCAGGACTATATTCCCAAGTCTACTGCTGAAGTTCTGTTTTTTTTTCACTTCTCTCTATTGCACCTCTTTCTCTGGATCTTTTCATCTTTTCCTTATAGCTGGGTTGGCACAGGCCAAGAACCCCCATTGATGTCAATCCAGAAACCTGTGAGCCACAATGATGAAGAGCTTAACTATTTTTTAGTATTTGAAAAATTTTAAGAATTAAAAAATGATTAATGAGTTGACTTTAGTCATGGGGATGCATGGCAGCAGCTCACAAAACCTTTGCTTACGAGGCACTTGAATCATGCCAAACAGGATACCTACTAAATTGGAAAAATCAATGTCACAAATACCTACTTCTGTCAGTTTTGAATAAATGTCAGACAATTTGTCTGGTGTAAGGTAATGCAAAGTCCCACATTTGGGATGCATAGCACCATCTTACAGAGACATATTCTGTGAGGTAATGACAGCATACCAACTGCAATAGCCATTGCCTTCAATTTGATCTATGTGGGACTAATTTATACAAATGTTTAATGCAATTATTCACTTTGGACAAACAGGAAGATGTTTTAATCTTTAGATCCCAGAGTTCCTACTAGCCACCCCCTAATTATCTTGGGTGTAGAATTGGCATCACTTTTCGTAGAGGAGACTGCAGTCTTTGGACCCTCTTTTCACAAGTTATTAATCAGTTTTATAGTATAATTTGGATTCAGATGGCTGGTAGGAAACCACTGAGAGGGCTATTGGCCATGTTTTGGATACATGTCCATGCCTCTTTTGTGCCCGGACTTCCGAGGCTTAGGCTTTGTGCTATGGACATTTTGTAGATTCACTGTCCCCTTGCACCATCCATTTGGATTTCGGGATTTCCCACAATATATGTTAATATATGTAGAAATCAAATTTTGAATTTCGCTCCTTTCTCTAAACTATCCTTTTTTCTGATTGGTTACATATTAAACATGATATATGTTCTCCACTCAAAATAACAAGAAAGAATTTACTTTAAATATTATCTGTGATTGGAGCAATTGGAAAGGTTAAGTCAAATTAATTTTGTCGCATGCTTCGTCAACAAAGAGGTTTTATTATTATTATTATTATTATTTATCTAAGGGTCTATTTTTATGGGACAATGGAACTAAATTATATTATTTATTTTTAAATGTAAGAGATTATAGTGTTTAGAAACCTTGAACAGAAATCTTTAAAATATTCTTTGTACAACCTGCCCTGTTTGTTTGGATCTCAATGGTTTCGGTCCATTTCTTTTTTGTTCAAGTATGTCCCCCTTCCGATTGGGTCCATCTTTGTACATAATCTTTATCACACATAGGGCTGATAACTATGTACCGACAGATAAAAATTCGTGTCAAAACTTTGACCCGCCACGTGTTTCTGTTGGTTAATTTCCTTCAAGTACTCGTTGCACTTTGGAGTGACATATAAATGTTCTTATTCGATCGATGATTTATGTAGTGTTTTGGCTTACTCAATGACCTTCTATCCTTGCACAGGTATCCTTTTAATGTTATTATGTATGGTGCCAATTGCGTGACCTTTAAATTCCAAACTTTCAAATCCATTATAACATTTCTCAATTAATTTATTTGCTTAACTTTGTAAATTTTTGTTTACAGTGGGTGGTCAATGGAGAAATCTGTATTGGATTATTTGCGTTGAGAGACATTAAGAAGGTATGCTCACACCTTAAATTAATTAATCTTGTGCTTTTCCATCTGAGCCACAGTTGTCATAGTTTTTTCTTTTTTCAATCTCTGGTTACTTTCTACTTACCATAGAAGCACATTGTATCATGGAATGCAACTGTTGATGATCAAGGGGATTTTCTGATTGAAAGTTTGCATATGTGCTTTTATTTTCACTTTGCCTTTCTTATTGTTTTATTTTGTTAGTGTTTAGGTTTACTTCAGCTGGCGACCACTTGCTCATCTCTGCTAAACATTTAAAGGGATGGAAATGGTTGAGCAGATAATCTATATGAATATTATATTCCATGATTGTCTGGATTGCCACACAAAATTGATTGGTCACTGTGGGAATTTACATATTTATTTTACACTGTAGATTTGTGGGGAGTTCATAAATTGTGGCATTACCAACTTGATTGATCATGTTGTTACCTTTGTGTTTGGCTAATAGAAAGAGGTTACATTGGCTCGTTTAATCATTATGAAACAAGCTTCTTCCTTGAAGGGTGGAATTTGTATATTTAAACGCCTCCTCTTCTTTTGTTTCCTTTTGAAGATTAAGCAACGTTCCTAGTTTGTTTATGCTAAATCACTTGCTTGGAAATCAATTGATTGGAGATTGCCCAGCACAACTAGCCTTCAACAATACAATAGTTTAGCTTAGTAACTATCCTTGGCTCGTAATTAAACAACAGATGAAAAAAAGAAATTCAGTGATGCTTGGCGGAAGTTTCTGAGAAAGCATCAGAGGTTGCAGTGCCTCACTACATGTATACCATAAAAGGCATCATTTGTCGCAGCCACACACACCTGCCTTATCATTTTCACATACATGCATGATTATCTTATATTTTCATAACCATAGGTTTTTGGCAGGGCGAAGAGGTGACATTTGACTATAACTATGTAAGAGTTGTTGGGGCTGCTGCTAAAAGATGCTATTGTGGTTCGCCTCAATGTCGAGGCTATATTGGTGGTGATCCAACTAGCACTGAAGTAGTTGATCAAGTTGATTCGGATGAAGAATTTCCTGAACCTGTAATGCTTGAAGATGGAAGAGTGGGAGGTGGCTTAAAAAATAAAATATCCAAAACCAATTTCTTTGGTTTGTCAAAAGACAGGGAAATAGAATTCAAAACAGCTGTTGGGAACTTGGAGGTTGCAACTGAAATTAAGGACTTGACAAGCCAATTAACCCCTGCCATGTCTCTATCACCCAGTGCATCAGAAATGAATGGTTTACCTGGAGATTTTTCTTCTTCCAGTCAACAAGTAGAAACCTCCCCAAAGGCTGAAGATGTAATGAGCCAACCCACACCTGCTGTTCAGCAAGAGATTTCCATGGAAGAGACTATGAACAAATCCTTGTATTCCAGTCAAAAGTTGAGGACCTCTCCAACTTCAACTCCCACCAAAATATTGCCTGATGATGTTATGATTAACAGGAAGTCTAAGCCTGCCGCAGCTGAAAACAAGAGGGTTTTTGTGAAATCTCGTTTTATTATTAAAACTCCACACCAATCTAGTTTAATCAAGAAAGGAAAGTCTGCTGGTAATCTCATAAACATAAACAAGGTTCAGACAATAGCCAGCAAACCTCAGTTTCCACTTATCAAACCCAAAAAATTAATAGAGAGTACCTCGAATGGCCATTTTGAAGCAGGTTAGGATCCTCATACTGATCTTTTTGTTAAGATGGTATTGTCTGCAATACTTCAATGATTAATGCCTTGTAATGTTTTCAGTTCAGGAGAAACTTAATGAGTTGTTGGATTCCGAGGGTGGCATAAGCAAACGGAAAGTAAGTAACTCCTTGAATAGTGTTTTTCAAGTTTTTGGCAGTTTCTTAATGTTGGTTAATAGCCTAAAACACAGTGTAGCCTTTGGAGGTAGCTGATGTTTGCCTTGTGAGCTTTGTCCCCCCCCCCCCACCGCAACTCTTTCCTGTTTTATTCTTTTTAGATTTTTAACTGTTAGTTCTTGCATCTGCCATACTTTTGTGTGGCTGTGCATGTCTGCTTTTGATTTTCTGTAATAAAGATTCTTCAGTATCCAGATATTTCATTTCTTTATTTACCAAAATTACTTGCAATGATGTGGAGTTGTTTCTAAAATTATTGAAAACTTTATCTGTTTTATACATTTCTGCTCCATTGTCCATGTAAATTATTTTATTTTTTTTGACAGGATGCTCCTAAAGGCTACCTGAAACTTCTCCTCCTTACTGCAGCTTCTGGTGCTATTAGAAGTGGTGAAGCAATTCAGAGGTAAGTTACATTGTTTTTATCTATTATTTCTGATATCTATCGTACATCAAGATCACTACCACCCTGTGCTTTAGGTACATAATATTCCTTTTCATATGTGAGATGAATCCTGAAAAGGACTCATGCTAGATGATTGTATGAGGTCTTGATTTAATAATTTAGCTTTTTGTTTCGCAGTAATCGGGAGCTTTCAATGATACTCGATGCACTCTTGAAAACTAGATCACGAGTGGTACTGATGGATATAATTAACAAAAATGGTAGATTTCCCTCTTCCTTTTGCATGGCATACAAACCAATCTTGCTTAGGAATTAGTAAATTTGTTGATGGTGGTTGCTTAAAGAATAACTGGTGGTTGCTTTCTTTCAGGTTTAAGAATGCTTCACAACATAATGAAGCAGTACAGAAGGGACTTTAAAAAGATTCCAATTCTCAGGAAGCTTTTAAAGGTGCACATGTTGGCAGCTCTGTTATATAGACATACCACACCCCAACTTGTGTCAAATTTCATATCCTAGTACTCAGTTGATTTATCTACAGAAACAGATTATTATACATTTTTTTTCCAGATAGATACTCTTAGTCCTTAATGGCTCAAAATTGCAAAATTGTTAAAAATAGATGCTTTATTAAGCGTGGTGGCTATTGAAGGAGAAACTATAAACTATAATAGTACAAGTTAGTGGTATTCCTTTTGAGTTTTGTGGATAAAATCATTTTTTAACCTCTAAACTCTTTCCATAATTTCTCATCTGCTCATCTTCAGAAATATTCTTGCAACTTGATTTATTTCATTTAGACTATCTCTTAGAACATGACAAGCAAAGTTTTCTAGAATTTTGAGACTAAAGCGTGCTATTAACTGACTTTTCTGCAGGTTTTAGAGCATTTGGCAGTCAGGGAGATACTTACATTGGAACATATAAGTGGAGGTCCTCCTTGTCCTGGAATGGAGAGGTTAGATTATTCGTCTAGTTTTTATTTAGTATATGTATTGTCCTACTTTGCTGATGAAATAGGGGTCGTACCTTTCTTTTCTTCAAACAAGGAAATGCATGGTGGATAACTAGTGATATATTTAGTTTGCTTTGGGATCATTTGTGTGGTGGTCGTATTTCTTCTCCAGTACATTTTAGCTGTAGGAAATCATCATGAGGGGCTGCTGATTCAATTTTGGTGATCTGTAACTAATTATATATGGAAGTGAAAAGGTTGATAGGATTTTCTTAGGATGGACTGCTGATTTTGTGAATTGAAAATGAACAGAGGAATAATATTGTTTGATGTAGAGTAATGAGAAAATAGTATAGGCTCTTTTGATTCACCAAGGGAATTGACCACCATCTGGAAGCAAAATAATAAGTTAGAAAGACAAGCTTATTCTGTGGTTCTTTTCCCGAACAAGCAAGTCTATAAAATGACTAAAAAAGAGAAGCAACCTTGGGATGAATGAAGCTTGCATTACCCAGGAAAGATGCCCGTTATACAATTGAAACTTCATGGAATAGATGAAGGTGAGTTTGATTAGAGTGAGTAATTCACAGGCCTTGTTTTAAAGGTTTATGTTTGGGAGGGTGGACGATAGGTGGAAAGTATTTTTACTTGTTTGGGAGAGGAAAGGAGTAGAGGGGGAGAAATCATGTGGAAAGTGGGTTTTTCTCTTTCCTTTCCTTTTCTTGTTTTTTTTTTTTTTTTTTTGGTGCTGGGGGGTTGATTTTAGTTAAAACTTATGTTTTACTCATAACTGAAATTTATTGTGGTATTAAATTCAAAGGACATAATTATAATTGCAACACAAATAATATTTTCCTTTGCTTTTGTGTACCAAACAAAGGAAAAAATTCCTTTCCTTTCATTCCATTCATTTTTACTCCTCTAACAAATGATAGAAAATACATTCCTTTCCGATTATTTTCGCCTCTTCTATGTTCATTTCCTCCATTTTCTTTCTTCCCCCATTTTACCCCCAGACATAGCCTAAAGGACATTGCCAACTTGCCATTGCTACAGTTAACCTTCTGGTTTCCTGTTTTATCTCTCAAGACAGCCAAATTCTTGCAGCTGTTGACTCATTGCATGCAATATGAAAATGCTGGTTTTTCTTGTCATATTTATTTTACTGGCATGTGTTCCCTGATAAGTTTTATTTATGCAGCTTTACAGAATCCATGTTGTCCCTGACAGAGCATGATGACAAACAGGTATCGTCTCTTGACTCTTTCCTTCATAACCTGGTTCTAAATTCACATTTAATACTTGTGTTATGTGCCTCTTCTGTACCAAAAATTAAACTTCAGATTGGGGTGATTGCTTTCAGCCCCACAAGGATACATGGTTTAAGACTGTCCCCAAGCTCTCTTGAAAGTTTTCTTCAATTCGATGATAATTGAGCTTTGGTTTCTTTTACAAGTATTGGAAATGCCAATGCTGACCTTGTATGTTAACATGCTGGGTAAAAAAAGTTTCCAACTATATGATAAGGCTTAATTTATATATATAAAAAAAAACTGTTGTGTCCATTAAATTTTGACAGTGGACAAATACTGCTAGATCAAACCAAAATAGAAAGGACTGACTTTGGACAGAAGGCCTTTTCTGACTTCATGATTTTGAATGTTGCTTGCAAATTTTATTGTGAGTCTGTATTAGAGATAAAGCAACAAGTAATGACTAATTGCTGTCCTTGGGAGTGGAATTTGAGCTTTAATGATTGTGGTGCATGTGTGCATAGGTTCATCAAATTGCACGAAGTTTTCGAGATAGATGGATCCCTAGACATATCAGAAAGCATAGCTATATGGATAGGGATGATGGGAGGATGGAGATTCACAGAGGTTCAAACTGCAATAGGGTTTCAGCTTCTCATAATCATTGGCATGATCAGGGTGTAAGACACACAGAAGCACTTAATGGTGTTGTGGAATCAAACCTTGCAATGACTTCAGGGGGCACTGCTGTCCATGAGGACAACTCTGTGAATCGTGTAGGCAGCGGTACAAGAACTCGCAAGCGTAAAACTAGATGGGATCAACCCGCTGTGGGAAATATAGCTTCCAGCTCTCTTCAGCATATTAAACAGAATGTTAATTCTGGGTTGGTACAACAATATGAATCTAACCCATTACTTGAGTTAAGTAAAGAAGTGCCAGTTCATGTGGACAAGGCAGGTAGAGAGTACACTTATTGCCCTCATTGTGTTCGCAATTATCACTGGCAAGATGAATCTAGTAGTGCTGATGACAGAAAGCAGAATATTCATGAGGATGTTCCACCTGGATTCTCATCTCCGATTAATGCTGCTCTTGCATCCAATGCTTCTTCCACTGTTGCTGACCCCCCTCAACAAAATGTTTTCCATTTGAAGTTTCCTGTTGGTATGGTTGTCGGTCTTCCACAGAAGAAATTCAATTCCCGCTTTCCTGTCTCGTATGGAATTCCCTTGTCTGTTATGCAGCAATTAGGATCACCCCTGGCTGAAACTGTAGAGAGTTGGGTTATTGCTCCTGGCATGCCTTTCCATCCTTTTCCACCATTACCACCACTTCCCTCCTGTAAGAAAGGGACTCAACCTTCTTGTGCTTTGAGCTCTATGGAGGTTGATGGTGATGCAGATCGAGGGCAACAGGACAGCCATGATCCTACCACTTGTCCAAATGAAAATAGTCCAAGCATGAGTGGTGCTAACCAACCAGATGTGAATAGCCCTTGTCCAAATGACCGTCAAACATTCAAACGTGCGAGGGGATTTTCATATGATTTGGGAAGGAGGTACTTTAAGCAACAGAAGTGGAATAAAGTGTCTCCTCCATGGGTTCGGAATAGGAATGAATGGGGATGTGTAGGAGACAACTCAAGAGGTGGAATGTGCAGCACTGACATGGGAAGTCTAACAAATGAACAGAGGAACTCATAGTGTTGACAGGTTGTAAGCTGTAGACTGGAGAAATCTGGCAAATACTTGATCAGCATGCACAGCGTCTAAATGAGCATTGATTTTTTAGGAAATGCTCTGAAGAGCTACTGATTATTCACCATACTCTTAATGTATTCTCGATTCTTTCTTCGGGTTTTTATTTTCAATGGGAAATTCATTCATTTCAGAATGTCAATCCTCATACTCAAAGTTGTGATGCTATAGCTGGAGGGAAAGCATTCTTCTTATCCGGCAATGTCTTCTGTTGGATGTTGATCCATTTTCTCACACCTCGAAGAGGTAGGTAGTCTTGTTTATCTAAAATTTTCTCATAGGAGTAATATTGTTTATCATTGGAATTGATAACCAATTTATTGGCATCTTGCATTGGAAAAAAAAATAAATTCTTTGATGATATGGAAGGTGAAAGATGATTGTGTTTCTTCGATGTTTTCTCGATTCTTTTAAATTAGTTTTTGTACTTGGCTGGTGCAATTTCTCCATCGATTAGTTTCATGGATTTTGTAGTTTGGGTCTCCAGTTGAACTGTAGTGCTACAGTAATTCGTTGATTTAATCAAGTCAATGGCTTGCAGTTACAATCAAGTGAATGCCTCGTTATTACAAAAAAATAGCAAATTCTAATTGTTCTTGCCTTGACTTCTGTGATTTTGATGCATGTCAAGTTTCCACGTTGATTTTGGAGAATCTGAGTGCACATCCACAACACATACGTTCATAGCAAAAGATTAGTGGTGTGCAGTGTGAAACTAACTTCTCTGTTAATTCATGCTGGCTATCCTTGTTTCCTTTTCATCTTATGCAAGAACACCGAGCTCGTAATCATTAACAAATAAAATCTGTTGTTTTATTATGTCTCATACATTGCAGTTATTTATTAGCAGCAGAAAAAGAAAGCATTAATAGGACTGTAAGATTGAAGTCTCGTAAAAGATAATATGTTGTCTAGTGATACAATCGGGCACAAATGCTTGATTTCCTATGAAAAGGCCTGCTTATGTCGTTTGGTGTTCATATTCTTTGTAGTATGCTGTGGTCAGCATTTATGGTACATCGTGATTTATTCTATAAGATTTTCAGTCTCACCAATTGTATAGGTTTCGTCGGGTGTGATCAACATTTATTGTATTACTGCCATCATGATGTTGGATCTTTATCATGGATTTTGTTGGATCGCTAATTAGATTTTATCAACTGTGATCCATGAGATGCTACCAAAACATGAAGAACATGAAATTTGTTTGAAAATGAATTTCCATTTGTCGGATGTTAGTTTGGGATTTGTCAAGGACAGGCGGCAAGAAAGAACAATTATTTGAAAATTGTGTAGTTGCCATGATTGAGATCCTTCACATTTTACTACACAAGCAGCTGAATTGGATGCCGTTCCACCGACCACATGCAGGAGTAAAATCACCTTGTTTTCATCGCATGCTGATAGCCAGGAGGACACTAGGTCATTCTTGGTCTCCACTGAACTGCTGATTGCCATCCTTCTGCTCCTGTAAAGATTATCTTCCAAAAAATAATCCATACATTTGTCGAGCTCATGGACGTTGAAAAAAAAATCCGATTTAATTTAATTATAGGAGCCAAAACTCGTGTCCATGTTAATTATACCAGATTGTCTCGGTCCATTGA
>Ga0325402_1001579_pt1 | contig 18895 bp, 11 predicted proteins | sample PopdelMetagenome_22_FD_207212 | JGI IMG/M metagenome (GOLD analysis project Ga0325402, IMG submission 207212) | Populus deltoides microbial communities from Bellville, Georgia, United States - Xylem-PdKOR-R3 | ecosystem: Host-associated > Plants > Phyllosphere > Stem > Wood/Secondary xylem...
AAAAGAGTAATTAATTATTATTTTTTTACAAGAAATAGTGTTTCAAAATCTCAATGTCAATTTCTTAATTTTTAGGCCAATGATTTTCAAGAAAAGCGAATACTTTTTGTGAACACTACTGAGTGGTCAAAGTTTGTAATCATCTTTTTGAGCTTTAGCACTCTTAAAATGATTCCTCAATTTTTTTTTAATTTATTGGAACAACTATTTCATCCTCTCTCTCACCTTTCTTTATAGTTTTCTACTTCCCATCCCAACAAAGTAATTAGAACGATTATGATGGCAATTTTTTTTTCCTTGTAGAAATATTTTGTTAACTAAGTGAAGGTTAATTTGGCATTTTCTTTTTAGAGACTTGCACTATCATAAAATTGACAAATACAAATAAAAATATTGATGGAAATTTTTTATCGGTAAATTGTGATGAACTTTACCAATAAAATAGTCTATAGCTGTATCTATCGGTAAATACTGATGAAAATATTTTCTCGGTATATATCAAAGAATTTATAGAGGGAACAAAAGAATTAAAAAAACAAAAAGATACATTGACGTGTTATTTATACAGACAAAATTGCTGACGAAATGAACCCGTTAGTGAAATCTATCCGTAAATCCATTGGTAATATTTAATTTACGATCTGGTGAGCAATCCTTCTCTTCCCCTCCCTCTTTTCTTCTTTTTCCTCCATCAGCTCTGCAACAAATAATAGAACGCCTTATTTTATCACAAATCAACCTTCCACTATAATCCCAACCACCTCAACACTCAGTCTGTCAGCATCAGATTTAATTTTTTTTTGAGGATTTTTCATATCAAGTAAGCAAAATTATCTATTTTTTTTTTGTTTGAACTCAATTTTAAAATGTTAATTTTTATTGCATATTTTTGTAATATATGTAGTTTGTTTGTGTGTTTTATAACCTGTTCCCATAGATATTTGTTGTATGAATGCATAATTTGTACATGTTAGGGTTTGTTTGAGATTTTGAAAAATTGAATTTGTATGTGATTTGATGAAATTGATTTTCAATTTGTGACTTGGAAGTTCTATAATGAAATAAATAATGACTTATTTAATGAGTCTGTTTTATATTTTGTCAATTTTATTGTTGAGTTGAAAATTTTGGTAAATGTATAGGAATTTGAATTTATGTATATAATTGATAATGATCTAAGAGTACTATTAAAATAGATTGAATAAGTTTAATTTAAACCAATGTTAGCTAATTTATTTAGTTCACATAATTAATTAATACATGTTGTCATCAATATTCTATATAGGTTTGATATAAGTAATAGATGATGTTCATAGATGTATCGAGATTCATCTGAAAGGTTGCGCATGATGGATTATTGTAATGGGGTTGATGATTTTATTAGTTATGCATTATCTAATTTGAAAAATATTAATGGTGACGGTATAGATGTCCATTTAAGAGAAGTGAGATTAAAAAGTTTCTTGATCTATATGTTGTAATGATGTATCTTCTATAAAAAAGGATTCATAGAGAAATACCTGTGTTAGTTTGCACATAGAGAACCATATGCTCGTTACGAGACTATGGTAAAAAGAATGACTTTCCTCTACCTCGCATAGATATCTTGGGTGATAATACTATGAAAAGTGTCACGTATTTATTCATGGATGGGTTCTTAGGTAATAATCAGATCAGAATGACAGAAGAACATTAAGAGAAAACTATTTTTGTCATACCATGGGGAACTTTTTGTTATGAAGTGATGTAATTCAGATTAAAAAATGTTGGTGCCATGTATCAAAGGGCAATGATCACCTGAGCAGGTCACCCATTACAATGAGATCACCTTCAGAACTCCTTTAAATTTTTCCATGGGCAGGTCACCCATAACAATTTGACAATTTCAAAAACTTTTGAATTTTACTAGAAAAACCTTTCTATTTTTTCTCTGAGTGTGTTTTCTAGCCATCACTTTAAATATTTTTAGAAGGATTCATTATTTCTTGATATGGTGAATTTGTTACCTGTCTTTCTTTTTCTTCTTTACAAAACTTACTATTTAAAGTCTATTACGAGACTTTCTATTAAAAGCATTGTAAAGAGGGAGACAACTATCATAACCCATTTATGGGTTATTCCCAAAATTTATTTTTTTTCAAAATGAAAGCTGGCAACATGAAGAAAATAGGTCAATGAGGGTTTAAAAAAATACAAGCTCAATTTTGGAGAAAATTCGAGGCCTAATTGTAACCCATTATGCCTAATAAATAGAGAAACAAAGTGATTCAAGGTCAAATTAAATAACTATTGGAAGAATCGGTATAAAAATTAAGTCCAAGGACATAATTAAATTTTTAATAGGCCAATTTGATTTAATCATGGGCCAAATTGAAGTTTAATTATGTTTAAGAATTAATTTGGGTCTAATTGAAGGATTTAATTATGTGCAAGGACTTAATTATACTTTAAATGAGTCAAATTAATTATTAGGAGCTTAATTGGTGAAAAATTAAGTTTGGAAGCCCAATTTGGGCTTAATTAAGAAGATTGAAATTTTAAGAGACCAAATTTATTTTTTACCAAGTCAATTGATTGAAATCAGGGGTCAAATCGCAAGAACATTAAAGTTTTGGGGTCAAGCTGAAATTTTCACATTAAAGAATCATTTTGCAAAAGGCACCGAACTATAGGGGCTTAATTGATTGAAATTGAGGGTGAAATTGAAGAAATGAAAAGTTTAATGGTCAATTAAGGGTCAAATTGCATAAATCTGAAACCAAGGATCGAAGTGAAAACTTTGCGCCAATCCGGGGTTGAAATTTACGTTTTAAAGGGGAAAATTGCATAATATTTAAAGTTTGAAGCCAATCGGGGGTGTATATGAGATACATCAGAAATCAAAGGACCAAACTGCGCTTTACCAAAACGACGTCGTTTTGGTTACTGTTCATCTTCTTCTTTAATTTTCTCTGAAATGATCGCTCAAAGAGGCTAATTTGTGCATTTAATGCATATAACCTTCACCAAATTTGACATACCTTGCACGTAAATGATCACATGACATCCATCTACACTCTGGTATAGTCCGTTCAGGCTGATTAACACCACAATGGCTACAACGCCGACCTAAAGAGGCCAACTTAGGTAGCCTTGAACTGTTAATGGTGCCTACTTTGAACCAACGGTTGAGATCCTTTTTTAGTCGAATCAAGGACCAAAAATTTTCTTCAGTGAAGACAAGATTACACTATTTCATCCCCTATAAATAGAGGTGGATTTCATAGCCTGAACATGAAGAAAATCAGGTCAAAATTCTGGAAAAAAACCAGTCATTCCCAAATTTCCAGCCAACTCTTTTCTCTCTCTTCTCTCTCCAACGTATCTTCAGTCCTGAAGACCCCACAAAAACCTTTCTCCTCCACCAACAGTTGGGAATATCCTATACTGACTCACCCTCAGCTCCTCCAACAACTAGCACAAGTTGCTGCCCCGCCGCTGAACGTTTTTTCCCTTTTCTCTTCTAGCAACCAACGCCAGAGTTTCCTCCCTCTCGTTCGTAGCCAACCTACATCGTTTCCACCGCCGACCTTACATCGTCCTCCCATGCTAGCTAGCCATCGCCACCATGCCAAATGGTTCGCTCCACTTCCCCTTCCTTTTCTTTTCTTTCTTCCCCACACATTTCTAATGTTCTAGTGCAGTTTAGGTAGGGCCAATTCTAGCCCAGCCAAAATAGTTGAGCCGGGCTCGGCAAAAAAAAGAGATATGTTGGGCCGAGATCGGCCCAACCTAACTTTCCTGGGCTTGGCCCAGTTAGATAGGTCAACCCAGCCCACACACACACACACACACACACACACACACATAAAGATAAAACAAAATAAAAAAATAAAGAATCCTTTAAAAAACATTTGTGATTTTCTTGCATGTTTTTCTACCAATTTGGTTTAATATTGGGTTATATTTTTATATTATAAGATACAAAACCAATATTAAAATATTCAGCTTTCTCCAAAATATTTTAAAAAAAAATCCCAAAACTTTTAAATTAATTTCCCTTTTAAAAAAATATTTTGTTTCATAATGTTGTTACTCATTTTTGGGCCCTACGTGCTAATGGAGGTGGTGTATATCCCCTTTGAATCGAAGGCAGGAGTTTTAGTTCCAAATTGCTGGAAATTGACAAAAGCAAAGAAGAAAGAAATGTTTTTCGAACCCTGTTTCAGTTGGCATCTGCTCTCTTTATCCTTCCCCTTTGCTGCCGAAATTGTCAGGATTCTTAGGCTAATTAGGAGTCTTTAAAATGCTAAATCCATCCCTTTGTTATCTGGTCTCTAAGGTTGGATAAATCCTTTAGAAGTTGCACTAAAAAAAACTGGTTCTGCTGTTGTCGCAAATTTTTGTTTCAACTTAGGCTTTGATTCTGATATGGTTTCGTGCAATATCCGACCATCCCAGCTATATTCTGTCACTCATGACATGTTAAAGAATTGACCTACACTTTTATTAGGTCCTAGGGCTCGCTATTCTTATGGCAGACTCTCAGTCAAAGTAGGATGCTTGGCATCGTCAGTTTCCTGAATTAGATCAGGAGATCATTTTGACTAACCAGATTATGGCCCGATTCTGTTCTGTAACATGATTTTATCTCAACTCGAATCCTTCATGAAAGTTGTAGTCCTACATGTGTAGATAAATTTGGGTTTTAGAATCACTTAATTTCGATACCAGAAGCTCAAGATATTCACGTTTGAATATCCAATAAAAAAACAAAAATTCTGCCGCAAAAATTCTCTACCGCATGAAGGATTTTGACCCCCAAGTCTGCAGGACTGAATTGCAAAAAAGACTGAAATAAGGAAGGTAATTGCTGATATAAATTGTAAGAAACTTGGCCGGGTTTTGAAGAAATAGAAAAAAGCAGGGAAAGGACCAGCAAATGACAGAAATTCTGCCACAATAGGTCACGTTTCTGCTTATTTTCTAACAACAAACGACACCGTCTTTTCCTTTGTTGCATTAATTCTCTTCTTTAGCTAGACGGTGCCGTATGAAAACAACCCCATTTTGAATTAAAAAGCATGGTACTGTACCCCCGTTTGCAACCTTTTCCCTCCTCTACAGTTGTTTCTTGTCATTTTCTGTTTTTGGCATTTCTCCCGTCCTTGCACTGCACAAAACAGTCCCCCTTTTCATGCTAGGATGGCAGCTGCAAGAGGGAAAGGTTTTGTACCTCCAGTGCCAGCTAGGGGAAGAGGACACAGAGGGAGCCTCACACCATCAAAAGGCTGGGATTTCATCCCTAATACACACGGCTGGGATGAGGAGGCATGAGAGGGGCCTCCAAGTTTGGCTTGGCTATATACATAAGCTGTGAAGAGAAAGAAAAAAGAAAAAGAAAAAAGGGGGAGGGAGACAGAGAGTTTAAATACAGAGAGAAAAGAGGAGGCGAAGAAAAGAAAAGGAGAGAGTTAGCATAAGGCTGAGGTTAGAGAAGCCGAAAATCATTGAGAACGGGAGGAGATTATCTTGAGTCTATCCCACTTTGTCGAACCGGGCTTTGCAAAGACCTTAAGAGATTTTTGAAAAGCTCCCAACGGTAGAAAAAGAGGAAGGCTTGCTTCGGGTCATTATTGGTAAAAAGGCAGAAGCTTTTCCACCAGTTGCATCTCGTTTCTCTGCATTCAAACGTGTAGGATCAGCAGGTATGAGTCTTGATTTTCTTTTCTTCTTTAACATCTGTAAAGCTGTTTGTTTGGTTTTCGTTTCTTTTCAAAATCTGTTTTCTGTTTCTGTTTTGGGACGTTCGTTTTCCATCTTAGCAACAAAGTTGTATGCTTGCCCTCTAAACCTCCCATGCCTTTAGATTATTATTCACGTTAGAGCTGTGTTTGTTTTTCCTTCTGCTGGTTACTCATACGGCGACTCATTTAGAGAGAAAAATGAGAGAAAGTCCTCTTCAGGAGGTGATGTTTCGGCTGGCTTTGGAGTGTGCTTTCCTTCCTGCTTTCTTTGAAAGAGAGATAGCTGGCCATTTGATTTGTTGTTTTTTCTTTGGTGTCTTTGATATACATGATATAAAGGCATGCTCTTTCGGCTTTCATTTTTGTATAAAACCAAGCATGGCAGCGTCATAAATTAGAAAAAGGAGAGGCGAGCAACGTGGTCTGTATTAGGTTCGGTTTTCAAATGTTTAGCTTCCATGTGTATATGGCTTAATCCCTCCTGTCGAAGATGATGGGTCATGCTGTACTTAGGCTTTGAGTTGATAAGCTATGTTTAGTTTTCTAGTTCTATTGCTGTGAGAAACCGTGGGTTGTAAAGGTTTTCATCATCACTGCCTTCCGTTGCTTTAATCGTCTCTTTGCAAATCGAACGTTGCATAGGAATAAGTGGCTTCTAGATGCAGAAGAAAGAATGAAAAACATGAGGGAGGGGCCGTTTAATCAAGGGACCTTGTTGTTTTTTAGTCCCAGTATTTAATATGTGTTCTTTCCCGCCGTGTGAAACGAGCATGGCATTTGTTTCAAGATAAAAAGGATGGTGGTGGGTCACTGTTTCTGTTATAGATGTTAGTTTTAGAACTTTGTTTTTTCGGTGCATGTGGACTTGTGTTTTTCTTTTGAGAATAATAGGCAGATTTGTATTCAAGATTTAAGTTTAAGTTTGTATTCTGGGGCTCGGTGGTTTGAGTTGAACCGTTGTAAGCTTCCTGTGAATGCTGGGGTACATACGTGTATGGTTTGTTTTCTTGTTACTGTGATACTCGGTTTAATGGCATAATTGTGTTTTTTTTTTTGATAAAAATGTAAAATTCTTTTTTTTTAGATGCATATAGCCAATACCCTAATATATTTTGATTTTTTTTAATTAAAAAAGCGAATATTCGAGGTTTCAAAAAAAATATATTTTGACATGGATTTATTTAACACAAAAATTATTTTCTTGCATCTTGGATTTTACAACATGTTTGTAAACTCCAAAAGGTGTTGGTCAATATTCTAAAAATATAAAAATTTTATTTTTGAGAATTCACCTTTATTCACTATTAATATTTGGATAAAAAAATCTCATATGGAGTAAATATCCAAAATATTACTAGGAATAATTTTTTATTATTCACTATTAATGTTTGGATAAAGAAATCACAAAGGGGTAAATATCCAAATTATTATTAGGAATAATTTGTTATTATTCATTATTAATGTTTGGATAAATAAATCCCAAAGGGGGTTAATATCCAAAATATTATTAGGAGTAATTTGTTATTATTCACTACGAATGTTCGGATAAAGAAACCCAGAAGAATTAATATTCAAAATATTATTGGGAATAATTCATCATTATTCACTGTTAATATTTGGATAAAAAAAAACCTCAAGTGGTTAATATAAAAAAATATCTTTCTAGGAATGAGAAGTCATTATCCCTTAATAATATAAGGGCAAAAAAACCTATGAAAGGTAAATGTCCAAAATATTGTTAAGAGGAATACCACTTGTTTATTTTTAACATAAGGGCAGATTTATGCCTAAAATTTGTTTAGAACAATTTAATTGCACATCCTTGAAAGGAACCTCAATTATAATTGGGGACATTTCAAATTTTGATTCCATATTTTATGAGTCATGAAAATATGAAATACTAAGGCAAAAATAGACTTTTAAAGCACCTTGAATTTCTTTAGATTTCTAACTTAGTCTTTCTTGTTTCTCTTCTTTGTGATTTACGAGTCGCGAATAATTGAAATACTAAGGGAAAAATGAGCTTTTAAGCACATTGAATCTCCTTAGATTTCTATCTTAGCTATCTCTAAATTCATAAATTCTAAATTTATTTCAAATCAAACATAGACTTCAAGAGATTTACACCGTTTCTCTTTGGCACTCTATAGACATATCTAAAGGTATGATCCATATTGGCCAAGGGTTCTTTCCCTTAAACTTTGAACCCAAGTTCGTACATCATAGCAGACTTATCCTAGGAAATTGATGGGATTAGAGAACATCAACGCCATAGCAATTATAGGTAAACCAAACACCAAGCAACTTACCTTAGGTAGGGCGTACTAGGGGTGCTAAAATCTTCCCTTTACGCAATCAGTCCCTTGCCTTTGAATCTCTGAAAGACCAGTTAGGTTTCCTAGTGATCATAATACTAGGTGGCAACTCGATCCCTTTTTCACAAAACAAAAAGCCCGAAATCAATTCCCCGCTCTGGGAAGGGTCGCTGCGACGTCGAGCTCTTGCGAGGCTACGACACATACGACCAAATCCTAAAATTTTTCCAACCATATCTTCATGGAAAAAAAAAATTGCATCTTTTTCTTGTTTTAAAATGCAAAATGGATATCGTAACCAGATCATGATTATCCATTAGGGTATAGCCAAAATATCAAAAACCCTTTTACAAGTCATTTTTTTTTAAAGTCTAGAGGAAGACTTTAATATCTGTTGTGTGTAAAACTACACAAAATGTAAAATAAATGCCATGCTAAAATTTAGACTATAAAACGGTTATGATTAAACCTGATGAGGTAGAGACTCTCTCACGAAAGGAGATCTGCCTTAAACCTTAGGAAAGACCAATGAATAGAAACTCATTCTAGAAAAACAATCAAACAACAATGTAGTTTACCTTAGGTAGGGTGTACTGTGAGGAATGCATCTTTTCCTTACACAATCAGTCCCTTACCCAGACTCTCATAGACAATAGGTTTTTAGTAACCATAATACTAGGTGACGACTCTTGAACCTTAATTATAATTTTATGATTAAATCCAAAATCCTTTCCTAACAACACACACACACACACCTCCTCAGGAGGCACGATAAAACCTCATTATTGCTTCGACATCGCAGCACCCCGTGACAGTGAGGAAGCTACTGCTCCAGCCGTATGGATCCATGAATTTCCCAACAATATGTTGTAAGATGGATGAATGTCTATCACCTATAATGTCACCAGGAACATTTATGGCTCCACGTACAATTCCACTTCCAAGGTCCCAATTATGTGGCACATTTCATGCAAAACCATCGTTGATCAGTACTTTCCCAACCAAGACGTCTGTAAATCACACTGTAATGTACAATAGTTTGTTATGTTTAGAACCGTCAGGACCCAATTCATCATTAGTGAAGTACATATAATTCGAGGTTTGGATTCTTCCCACTAGATGATATATGGTTTCTTGGTTAATGTCTTAAGACACATATACCTCATTCAACACCTTTGGCACGACCTTCATATATGGCTCGAAGCTTAGAATTAATGATAACAATGATATTCTAGCATGAGTTTTCTTAAGCTGCTCAACAACATTTATTAACTCTATTTCATGAGCTTCAAGAATTCATTGGTTTCTTCTTTAGTGACATGTTTATTTATTTCTTTCATCAGATCGACCATTTCTTTACCCTTGGCCTTTTGTTTTTCAAGTTTTTTTAGGGTGAAACATCTTCCACTATGAGTTATGCCCTAACTTCCAATTGAAAGACAGGTGTTGGATGTGCGCTCTGGAAGGAGTACCTATAGTTATAAGGTATGGCACTATAATTTCCCTTATGTGCCACCATAGGTTTTGACAAGATTAATTTGGGCTACTTATATGCAGTAAATTGCATTCGACATATTGTTTTGTTTTTGTAAAATATATCCATTATGAGGTGTGACTTGTACCAGCTAGGATAAGGTGGTTGTAGAGGTTTGAGTGGTACTAGAGCTACATGTCCGATGTTCAATAGCTTTTGGTACATCTTGTTTAAAGGTAGTGGTAATGGGAATAATTGTTCTTAGACTCTTTGGTAATTTTTCTTTGGAAAATTTTCAGCTTGGTTTTTGGCTTAGTTATTTTGAGGCTCAAATTTTCTAGTAGGAAATGAAGAGTTAAAGTTGATGTTGACAATTAGGATAAAGGGGATGGAGTGTTGTAGTTTTGGAATTGGTTTTTCTTACTTCTGTAACAACTTTTGACCTTATTGATCTCATTCTGCTTCCCTTCAAAGCCTTTCTTCTCAGCGGGCATAAAAATTCTACCACTCCTTATCCTTTGCTCTACATGCTCGACTACTGCCACATCATTACTGAATTGTTATGCTGAACTACCCATTACATGCTCATAGTATGACACATTGAATGTATTTTCGAATAAGGTAACCATCTCTTTATCTAAAAGTGGAGGATGCACTTGTACAACCAAATCTCTGTATCTTTGAGCATACTCTCTTATGTTTTTTTAATCACTTTTTTCTAGATATGAATAACTAGTTTGATCAAGAGCAATATCCATGTTGTACTTATATTGCTTAATGAAAGTATCCACCATATCTTTTTATCTTTGAATCTTTATGTTGTCTAGTCTCATATACCAGCTTAACGCTGCCCCAGTCAAACGATCCTGAAAGAAATACATTAGTAGTTTTTTATCGTGTACAACTTCTACCATTTTGTTACAATAGGATTTGAGTTGGTGATAAGGTATTGGGTTCCAGTGTATTGGATAAACTTAGGAATACAAAGTTTCAGTGTATTTGATGAACTTAGGAACACAAAACTTCTTTGGTATAACTACGTTTGGGATTAGACATATTTCTACGGCCTGTATTGGATCATACAAATCTACTCCTTTAATAGCCTTTATTTTGGCCTCTAATGCTGTCATCTTATCTTGATTGATATCATTAGATGATTTTGTCTTGTGAGATTCATTGGAGAATGTATCTACAACTGTAAGGGCTGATGTCGGTGTTGTCGACTATATACAAATGCTAAATTATATTGGGGATCGTGACTTTATTCACCTACCATTTCTTCGAGTTGAGTTGTTGTTTGAGTTTGAACAAAGGTGGCAGGTTGATTGGAAGGGCCTTCACCAGAGGCATTTTTAAGTGCTTGCTCGAGTACGCTAGCGATGTAAACCATGCTAACCTTTAGAGAATTCAATTCTTCTTGGAAATAAGCATTATGGTGATCGCGTTCTTCATCTTTTATATTTCTCAATCGAAGTCAAATGTTATAGATTTTATAGATTGGAGCTTTTTACAGACCTATATTTCAATTTGGGTATGTATTTGTGTCATTAAAAATGAATGCATGTTTACTTATGAATGCAAATGTATGTACATGTACATTAAGTATGAATTAACTTATTTAAAGAGCTAAACTATGACTTCCTTGTTAAGTATGGGAAGAATCCATAGTCTGATATATTTGTAGAGGTTTTCCTCGAGTCTTTAAACCGATTGAATCTCATGCACATTAGAAAGTACCATAAAAAATGGGTTTGAGCTCTTTTCATTCATCAAAGGCAAGTAGTACATACAAAGAGTTTTCTTATGTCTTTACTCAAATGTCACTCCTCTATTGGATACATTCTTGATAAAAGCTAAAACTTCATTCAAATACTCTTCGCACTTATAAATGTTGTTGCCAATCATGAAGGCTTTCATTCGCAACTCATTTTCCTTCTAAGTCACCATATCAATTAGCCTGTCAGTTTGTTCAATCTTTTAGTGGAATAAAGTGTAACAACCCCGATTTCCCACATCCTTTTTCGCGATACATTGGAAATTTTTAGGTATTTTTTTTTTAATATATACCGGTTCCACCAAATTTCTATCAAAATTTCGGCAGAGTCTCCTATATACTAGGAGGTCCCAAGTTATCGACAAAACCGTATTACACTTCCAATTTTAATTCACATCCTGATCCAATCATCCTGGATCTCAACCCAACTCAACATCATCAACACAACACATGTTATTCAATAACGTCATATAATGTAATTCAAGTTAAAGATTCGATTTCCAACTCTAAACATGCATGGTTAAATAGGTACTTAAAGTTACAAACATTAGATTAAATTCATACATTCAAATTTATAAATTAATATTACATTTCAAGTTTTAGGAGATAAGACTCTTAATTTACAAATAAATACATGGTCAAAAGCAAAAGGTAATTAAATCAATATCATTCCGGACGCGACCCTGATGGACCTGAAAATAGAAATTAACGTGTACACATAAATATAAAAAAGTAGTAACAAACAATAACAATGATAGACAATAACCTTCATAGAATTTCTTTTGAGACATAAAAATTAGGTATAAACCTCTTTTACAAGCATTTTCAATCTATTACCAATATCCATCTAATATCCTTTCCCATTTGCTGAGAATAATTTAATCTTGGAAATCTCAACACAACTCAACGATTTTCGAACACCATCTCCTTATAAATCAATTCTCAATTATACCCAGACATTTATCTTTTAGTATCATTAGCTTATCTCATTCCTTTGGAATAACCATTCAATATTTTCCCTTTTATTTTCTAGAAAGTAATTGTCGACACTAATAAATCTCATTAGTATCATGAGTCTTTTAATATTGGACTAGACCAATCACTTACATTCATGTACCGATATTAACACAACCGATTAGTATCATTAACTATTCATATCTAGAGTATTAAATCTTATTCATATCTGATTTACCATCAAAGTTGTCGATGTCAAGAACTCTTGACATTATTAGCCTCCTTACCTGGAGTAGCTAATCACACCAGAAATGGTTGCCGATACCAATGTGACCCATTGATATCATTAACTATTCTTGAACCGGAATAGTTAATAAACTTATCTTTTTCACTGAACCAGGAGTAACCATGCCGATTCCCTTTCTTTCTTTTTTTTCTTCTTCTTCTTTTTTTTCTTTTTTCCTTTTTTTTTTTTAACATCATATGCATTATAATAACTGTTGCTAAGTATCATTCACACACAACTTAGTTATCGACACTACGACCATAATAACATAATTAATTCGATACATAACAACACATGCAAGTCACCCTTATTCGTTTAAACATTATCCTAACTAATAGAGGTATAGCGTTGCACATAAGGTACTCTTACTCATTTCAATATCATCGAAGCAATAAACAATAAATTCTGAAATTTATTAATAAGTTTACACAACTTAAAAAGACAAGGTGCGATACACCTGCTTCCTTCACATAAATTATTTAAACACATACACATCATCAGTATACATATATAAATCGAGCATCAATAATTTAATCATAATATACCATTAATTTATCACCCTAAAGTCGGTATACCTCATTTTTATTATTACACATATAACTTAACAGTCAGTACAATAACGCCACTAACTCTATTCAAGCCAGCTAGTCCACTATATTTTCCTCGACATAAGCATTCACAATTACACAAGCACAAGTATATTTATAGAAAATACCATTTATTTAACTCTAACAAGTATTGTAAAAACAAAAGTTTGAGGTGTAAGACACCTATCTACTGCTTGAACCCGCGCAAAAGTCCCATGCTATTGAACATATTCTGCAATCTCTCCTGTATCATTAAAGATACATATCAAATGTGGCTCCATCATAATTGAAAATTCCATTCTTAAATTCATTTAAATTTAAAATCGTATGACACATGCATTAGAATATTTATTTATTTATTTTCTTTCCTTTCATGACTTGTCTTTCCAGGTTGAATATCTTTAAACATGACTTAACAATTTTATTTTATTTTATTTTTGTTTACTCAACCCATCATGTACAGACTTAGTAACTTCACATTCTTATATTTATTCATACCATTGAAGTTAATTAATTTTCCTTATCAAACCAATTCTTGGTCGAATGACCTTATTTTTTATTTATTTATTTTCATGATGAGTTTTTCAATTCTTTTTCATAAGTTCACTTTACTTCATCTTAAGTAAATTTAACATATTTTTCATCATAATTTCATGCACATCTTAATTTAACCTTTTTCTCCTCTTTTATTATCTATTTGGACAACCTTAAAAATCACAAAAGTGAAATTTTCCTCACATTAATCTATTATTTCAAACATAACACAATTCATTTGGCATTCAACAAACCACAATCCCATAAAAATCCCCATAACATTAGGTCGAATAAACTCAAGTTCAAGATTTTTATTTTTGGTTGAATTCCATATTATGATGAGAATTTGGATCCTTTTAAAATTCTTCCAATTGACACTCTACCTAATTTTCTTTATATATATAAATACATCCACACCTAATTTACTTAGAAAATGAATCAAAGTCTTATCTCCTTATTTCTTCTTCATTTGGCCGAATACCTTTATTCATGGCGAGGGATAATTCCCTTTTTAATTATTCCAGATAAACATTTGTCCATTCATTTTATATCTATTATAACCTCGTTCAACCCAAATTCCATAGCAATTAAAACAATTACGATCATCCTCTCATTTATATGTCTAGGCCGAATCTTTGCATTAAATGGAGGATACAATTTTCTTCAAGTTTTCTTTCAATTATCACTAGACCCAATCCTTTTTAACGCCTAAAAACATATATCCATTAAATCAACAAACTTAATGTCCTAAAAACTTGCCTAACACATTTTACAACACAATTAATCTATAACAACACTAATAATAAGAATATATTTTACCATTACACCTTACATAAACCCAACACCCACACAATTCTAATTTCATCAAAACATATAATTAAATCAAGCTTCCTGAATTTTTACTAAGACTAGCAATAGATTCAAAAAGCAATAAGTCATCCACCTCTAATTATTGAGTTATGTGCAATATATTTCAAAATCAGAATGATCCAACGGTTTGATCTCCATAGATCTGAATAAAACCGAACTGACCTGAAAATGGACGAGCTACTTTTCAAAATGAATGACGCCATGCTGGAGAGTGCGTTTCCAATCTCTACCGTCCAGAAGTAAGGCAACATCTAGGCACAACACATATCCAAAACTAAGCATGATCCAATGGTGTAAGAGAGAGAAATCGATCGGCGACCAAAACTGCCCTGTAGTTGAATTTCCTTTTGTTTTCCAGGAAACTTCCGATGATGATTTCTGTCAAATGGATTATGTTCCTTCACATCCCTCCGGTCAGTTAGTAGAGGAGTGTGAGAAGAACAACATATCAAAAAATCAACATGATCCAACAGTGAATTCCAGAGATATGGCTACTGAAGCATTATTGGTTCCTCCCAATTCTGCATCTCTCTTTAGCCGAATTCTCTATTGTCTCTCACACACTTCCTTTTTTTTTTTGAACTGCTGGCCTTTTGCTGTTTTAAAGGCACACTTTCCCCTGATTACATTTATATCCCTCATTTATATATTTATGTATTTTATTTTATTTCTCATGTAAACTATTCGGTTTGTTTCTGCTTAAATCGCTAGTCTTTACCAAACTCCCATTGGGATGATATCTTTCACCAAGGTAAGAAAACATATTAATAGACTTCATGCAAAATTTCATCCTGATTCGACGATTAGATTGAGAGCTCTGCTTTTTAATGTAAAATTGGTCAGTTTATGACTTTTCATTAACGATCTAAATTTTCTTGTTCAGTCCTCACATAAAATAATATCAATTATCCTTCTAAACCTTTAAAGTCATTTTAATATTTTGGAATATATTCATTTTAAAATTTCTATCTTTATTTATTTATCGGGTATTATTATCGTTTCAAAGTAACGTCACTATATTTTTAATTGATGCTTGCACCTTCAGTCATGCCATTTTCATTGAATTATCCTTTATTATAATGTATTCTTTATTACCTCACTTATTTCTTAGAAACATTTTATCATTTCTCTCATTATTTTATCTATCAAAACACGTTACCAATTTCTCTGTATTTATGAATTTTAAAACAAAACTCATTTTATGGAGGTCATCCCCTCCATTATATATCATTTTCAGTTTTACGTTTACATGACAGGTTATACATCTGCATATTTAAATCATAAATTTTCTAGAGTTTCACATAAAGTATTATCTTGAAGCAATGTTTCGTTGCTTGCGGCTACTGATTTATTGTATCTATTCAGCATCTGAACTGTTTTATCTAATTGTTGGATCTGGTTTCTGGCCCTTTGAAGTTCGTGCTTCTCTATATCAATCTCATATTTTTTTTATTTAGTTGTACATCAAAGCTATCGATGTATTTTTGCCACTCTTCGAATTCCTCTTTCATTTTCTTCACCTTTTCTTCATGGAATTCCAGCTCAGACTGGATTGTAAAGACCCAATCTCTCAAGGCATTTGCTTTATTCTAGTACTCCCCCATATCTGACTCATATGCCTTTCTTGCTTCTCTTTCATTTTTAGCTTGGACCTTATATTGAGCTCTTAACCTTTTTTATTCTTTAATAGTAAGATTAGGCAACCTATTCTTCTCTCTTTCGACCTCTAGTCTTTTTTTGTTGTGGTCCTTTTTTTTCAAAGAAACTATTGACTCTTTGTCAGCATGTCTTCTGCTTTCAGAAGTCTTTTTTAGAGTCATCAACTTATTTTTACCATCACGTGCTTATTTACCAAGTTGTCATATTTAGCCATTCTTTCTTCCAACTACTCCTGGATTCCATGCAAAAGCTAGTTTTCTAAGAATTTCTACTGACTTTTGTTGTTGTTCAGCTCAATCCTTAGCCTATCCAACTCAACTTGCAAATCTTGTTTGTTATTTACCATTTTCCTCTGGGGTTCCAGAGTGGTGGATAATCTTTCCTTGTTGATTGAATTTCAACTTTGCATTCCCGTACTTTCGAGTACTCTACATAATTCACCACTCCTCTATATTAAGTAATTAGGGTTGGTTGATGATTTCTTTTGTTGTTCCTCCCTATAGACTAAATCAAGTTCCCCCCAATCACATATGATGACATCTAGCTCGGCTACAAAATTAGCCTCTTTGAACACACCAATATGCTTCGCTAACCCCCAGGTTTTCAGTAGGTATTATGTGCCTCCAAGTTGCCTAACTACCAACGAGGGTGAGTAGCTAATATAACCAGTCAAATCAATTAGCAGGATCCATGCTTTGTCACCACAACTCATAAAATAAGACGTACTATTCACTTAAGGAGTTTTCCACCTAAAATTACACTGAGGGAGTGCTTCATATTTTTTTACCCATGCCTTCTCATTCCATTCTTCGCTTAAAATCAGTTCAAAAGGTCTCATATTGAACCTACTAGAAATTATTGAAAACTTCTCTCGATGTCTCTAAGTGACTTACTATCCATATAAATAGTAGAGGAACACATCCCCACATCGCTCTTTTTTTATGCAATATATAATGGTTTAGAGATAAGAAGGTTTCATCTAATATAACTGAGGCAGTGTTATTTTTTTCCATTCATACTCAACGAAGGTGTTGGTAGCTTCAATACTGATAATCCCAGCACCTTATGAAGGAAACAAAACTAACTTGAAGACAACAAAATCAAATGCTTGGTATTTCTCTTCTCTTAACTTTCGCTTTTCTTTATATATCTTCATCTTATTCTCAATCAACTTTCACTTAAATCCTCTATTTGATGTTTTGTACTAATCAATGTAGTTTTATGACCTCGGCAACTATGTTCTCAATTATTTGTTTGAAATATACTTTATGAGAGTCATTTAAAAAATTTAAAATTTGGGCATACTTTTTAATGGTGGGGGGTTATGTCAACGTCTCCAAATGTGAAACATCTATAACCCATAAATGTATTAAAACCTTGACTGCTGAAATCTAAATTAGGATCTTTATTTGGTGGGCAATTCTCCCATATTTTCTCTCAAATAAAGTTTCATCCACATGCCTCAAGACTGACACAAGCTTCTTTTTGTTGTCTATGAAGTAATGTACTTTGGTCATGTGCATCAATATCCCAACCTTGGTCTCTAGGCAATCCCCTTTAATTAATTGCATTATCTCGGATCTTTCCCCGTACTTAGAAAAAGTCATGGAAGTCATGATCTTAGCTTATAAATCCTGTAGAGTTTAAGATTTTAATCAAGTTAATCTTAATGAAAAAATGAATGATTAAGAAGTCCATACCCTATAGGCAAGTTCTAGGCTATAATATGAGGGGTAAGTTTTCTATGTGGTCTAAAAAAAGGTCTATAATCTGCCAAATGACTACTTTTGTGAAGACAATATAAGGGTTTAAAAGAAATGGTTGGGGCACAATATGACTGGCATTACTGAGTAAACGTTTAACTTATAGTTGAATGTTTTACAAATCTGAACTCTAATTGAAAATCATAAGTCAGACCGCTACTCTACTCCTAATATAAAATTTAGTTTATTCAAAAATCAAGATGCATGATGACATTATTCCACACCCAATATACATATCTATGAGCAGTATATAAAAATGCAAGGTAAAGCAATAAAATAAAAAAATATTAAAATTAAATTAAACAGACCATTACATACATAGATTATTATACAAGCTAGTAAAGCTTTGAGTGCCTCACTTATTAATTCATTTTAAGAATCCGAACTCTCCTACAAAAGATTTAGCTCGTACAAAGGGCATGCATGTTAATACTTAAAATCCATAATAATAAGATTTCCATGGTTAATTGTTCAAGGCATTGCCCTCTTCTCTCACCCACCCATACTAATCCAAGCTAAGCCAAGCCTTTTTCCATACACCGCCTTTCTAAATTTAACGAAACAAACAAATCACTCGTACAAGTAGAATGGGGTCACTCTGTACTTGAGGGTCTAGCTCAGTGGTCAATCGTGTGACTTGTTTCGCCCTCGTCCCGAGTTCGATCCTCTATGTGCACGCCTGTCACCCTCGCGGTGCCTTACCTGCTCATTGGGCTTGCAGGATGCTCAGTGGACCGTGGGGAATAGTCGTGGTGCGCGCAAGTTGGCTCGGACACCCCACGATAATTAAAAAAAAAGAAAGAATGGGGTCACTCTTTTCGGGCTCACGGTACCTGTGGCACACAAGATTAGATCAAACCAATTATCAAGTAAACCCTAGATAATTCCAAGTGTCCCATTGGTTGTTCTAGTGTACGTCAAAACTAAAAACTTTTGCTTGCTTCCATTTCCAG
>Ga0325402_1001583_pt1 | contig 18871 bp, 16 predicted proteins | sample PopdelMetagenome_22_FD_207212 | JGI IMG/M metagenome (GOLD analysis project Ga0325402, IMG submission 207212) | Populus deltoides microbial communities from Bellville, Georgia, United States - Xylem-PdKOR-R3 | ecosystem: Host-associated > Plants > Phyllosphere > Stem > Wood/Secondary xylem...
TATATTGTTTATTTATGTTTTTCTTCTTCATAATGTCTAGCTAAGTTAATTATGTCAAGGTGAAAAGGTTTCACTAATGGTGTTAGAATATGTATAATATAAACTCAACATGGACTTTAATGTTTATATTCAAGAAAGTTTGCTATTAACATGTCTTATCATTTTTATCTTATTAACTCTTAATACCTTGCTTGTTAAATGGTTAATCTAGATTTGTGTTGTATAACACTTGGTACATCAAATACTTGATCCTTCATAGTCTTCGGCCGACATCGTTGTTATGAGAGGAACTTGATTTGTTGTCAACATAAGTTAGCATCATGAATACCTGATAAAATTTATAAGTATGGTGTTACGTAAATAAGATGATTAATATGATCATGTTGATAATTTATAAAGATTTTATACTTTACTTATCTCTAATACTATTAGTGGATCCTCTAACCTTGACATTTGTTTTTATCATTGTTTAATCTTCACATTAATCTTACATCTCAAAGTCCTCTTTAACTCATCATCACCACCATCATCATCATCGTTGTTGTTGTTGTTGTTGTTGTTGTTGTTTATAATTTATATAGTTCACCTCCCTGTGGTTCGATCCCAGTCTTGCCGGGTTATTTATTACTTTGACACTCCTGCATTTGGGATAAGACATTAACTCTTTGATCGTGTCAAGAGGGGGCATTTTCTTCTCTTTTCCTTTAAACAAATTGCTTGATCTTTCAATTATGAGAGCTTGTAATATGATTATGAGTGATTATTGATGGATAATAAAAAAAAAATAAAGATGGATTTGTAAGGGAAAAACCGAGTGTGGAGTAGAGAGAGAGAGAAACTTGCAATCATGAAAGAGAAAATTGAAATATAGGGACCATAATGATAGACCAAGTCCTTCTCGATGAATCTCTTAACTATTTTTTATGTTATATAGGCATAAAAATTAGCTTCTACCTATTTAGTGAAGTAGTCGATGGCCACCAAAATGAATCGGTGTCTATTGCTTGCTTTGGGATTGATAGGCCTTATGAAATCCAAACCTCACATATTAAAAGGCCAATATGAGGTCATATTGAACAGTGGTGTCGGAGGTGCATTATCTTATCACTATATATCTGACATTTATGATACTTTCTGACATAGTCTGCATAATTTCTCTCTATGGTCAACCAGAAATACCCTGATCTTTGCATTTGCTTTGCCATCATATGGCCATTGGCGTAGGTGGCACAAATCCCCTCGTGACCTCCTTTAAGGCTTGCTCAATCTCGTTCTCATTCAGACACCTAAGCAAAGCCCCGTCAAATGACTTTTATAATAAGATTTTTCCATCCAAGTAAAAGTTCATAGCCATTCTCCATTCTCCTCAAAGTCTTCTCATCTGTCTTAGAAACCCCTTGAGGGTATTCTTGGTGTTGGAGAAATCTCTTGAAGTCATTGTACCACGGTTTCCCATTTAATGATTCTTTAATTGTGCAACAATGAGCTTGGAGATTTCTGACTTCGATATCTACTAGATGGATCCTTCCCTCAGTAACAACTTGTGTCATTGAAGCTAGGGTTACTAAGGCATCAACAAATTGATTCTTATCTTTACTCATATGGGTGAATTTGATCTATTTAAATTTATTGTCTAACTTTAGGAGATAATTTTGATATGGCTTTAACTTCTTATCTTTGGTTTGTTACTCCCTTTTTACTTGATAGGTGATTAACAAGGAATCCCCAAAGACTTCAAGCTTCTTAACTTTGAGTTTTAAAGTAGCTTCAAAATCAATGATGCAGGCCTTATACTCGGTTGTGTTATTGGTACATTCAAACTGTAGCCTTATTAAACAGGGCACTACTTCTTTTCTAGGGAAATTATTACTACTCCGACCCTATTTCTTGATATGTTTACTGCTCCATCAAAGAAAAGGGTCCACCAATCACTCTCCTCACTATCATTCTTGATTACTAGCACATTTTTATTAGGGAGGTTAAAATTTAATGGCTTGTAGTCTTCCACTACATGATTGCGAGATGGTCGGCGATCACACTTCCTTTTACAAATTTTATTATCATAAAGACAATATTGTATTCAACCAACAACACTTGCCACCTTACTATTCTACTTGACAGGTAAGGCTTTTTATAGATGTACTTGAGCAGGTCCAACTTTGAAATCAACCAGGTTGTGTAGTATAACATATAATGTCTGAGTCTTTTTGCGCTTCATACCTAAGCACAACATAGCCTTTCAATTGTTATATACCTAGATTTACAGTCATTGAATGTTTTGGTCAAGTATTAAATGGCTTGCTCTTTCCTTCCTGACTCATCATATTAACCCAATACATATCTCATGGTTGTTTCTATCACTGATAAATACAGGATTGAAGGCCTTCCTGGTGTTAGAGGTACTAGCAGTGGTGGGTTTTGCAAGTACCTCTTTATCTTATCAAAGGCTTCCTAACAATCATTGTCCCATACTCCAGGATTTTTCTTCCTAAACAAGTAGAAAATTGACTAACATAACACCGTCAACTGAGATATGAACCAAGCTATATAATTTAAACGCCTAAGGAAACTTCTTACTTCCCTCTTTGTCTTATGTACCGGAATTTCCTGGATGGCTTTGGCTTTATTTGGATCAACTTCTATTCATCGACCACTTACTACGAAACCCAACAATTTTCTTGTCCTTACCCCGAACGAGCATTTTGTAGGATTCAATTTCAGCTAGTATTTTCATAGCCTCTCAAAGAGTCTCCGCAATACTTGTACGTGATCTTCTTCTTTTTTTGATTTTACAAGTATATCATCCACATAAACCTCTACTTCTAGGTGTATCATATCATGGAACAGACTTCTGCCATTCTAATTTGGTTGTAGCCAGAGAATCCATCCATGAATGAAGACGTGGAATTCTTTGTAGCATTATCAACCAAAACATCTATATAAGGTAAAGGAAAGTCATCCTTTGGGCTTACCTTATTCAAGTCTCTATAGTCCACACATACCCAGATCTTGCCATCCTTTTTAGGGATTACAACCACATTAGCTACCCATTAAGGATAGTGGATCACATCTAGAAATCATGCATCTCATTATTTCTATATTTCTGATTGAGTGGTTTACTTCCCTCTACCAAGGGATCATATATACCTCTATGTTAGTGTCTAGACCAGGTATATCTGCATAAGTCTAGGCAAAAATATCTGCATACTCATGTAAGAGAGAGACTAGCCTATTTCTTTCCTCTGTTGTAACAAGAGTGCCAACCTTCAACTCTTTTTTTTTTTTGCTCAGTTCCTAAATTGATGACTTTTAGCTCCTCACTAGCAGGTTTCCAAGTTTTCTTAGAGTTTTCTATTAACCTAGTAAACTCTTTCATATCTTCTTCTTCCTATTCTTCATCACCCATTTCAATAATATTATCAAAGTTTGGCCAATTATTCTTAGTGCAATGGTTTTGTGAATCGTTGGGACTTTCAGGATTCTTGAAAGTGTAAGGTATACTCGTGTAAGTATGTTGTTTGTGAAGAGATAAAAGGATGAAAACACATTATGGACACAAGAAAACTGCATGATCTTATTAAAACAAAGGTGCTCATTTAACATAGGAAGTCTTGCAACATCATGAGCCAAATTACCAACAAGACTAGAATAAGTCAAAACAAAGAAAAACAAGTAATAACATATAACATGATCAAACAAGAGCAACTATTTTCTGAACACAATAAGAGTAGGTTCCATCTTTCAGTTCTGGTACACCTCTCCTTCAGCCAATCTTTGACAAAAGCTCTTATAGAGGGTTCATCAACGGTGTGGATGGAAAGTTGTGGCAGAACTTCATCCTTTATTTCCACCTTTACTTCCTCTATTTGTCCATCTTCTTAGTAATCTAGGGTGTTGATGTGAAGATCTGTTATGTTAGACCTAATTACTTATGCAGACCTTGAAAAAGATGCTTGAAGTGGTGGGATAGCAAGTTCATGTTCCTCTGGCTCTCTTCTAATCTGGGCAGCTCGCTTGTAATCACTTTTATTAGGATTATATCGAAGCACAAACCTTTAATCTACACACTTTAGCTTCATCACATTGATTTGGAAAGGAATCCCATTCTTTAAAAAGCATTTGGCAATAATCCTTGCTACTTTTGTGATTCTTGGCTTTCTCAGCATTGTACCCTCAGAAACCCATTCGGCATTCATGATTTAGAAGGAGTGAATATTCCCATCCCTATAGTCTTCAACCTTGATGAAAGGTATGGCCACATTTTTGATCATGGAAATTGTCTATTTAGCTTTGAAAATGATCAACATCCCGTTCATGATGTATTTCAAACATTGGTGCAATGAATCCATAGCCTCCCCAATAATATGTTATAAGAAGGGTGAATCTTTATTACTTGCAACGTCACCAGGAACATTTGTGGCCCTATATACAACTCCACTTCCAAGGTCCCCACTATTTGCCTTGGTGAACCATCATATGCTCTCTCCATTATGGTAATGGGTTTCATATGCAACTCATCGACAGACTATACCTTGGTAGCATGTTCAATACAGAACCATTATCAACTAGTACTTTTCCAATTAAAATGTCTTTACACCATACTATGATGTATAATGGCTTGTTGTGCCTAGTATCGTCGAGACCCATTTCATCTTTAATGAAATACATGTAATTTAAGGCCTGGATTCTTCCTACCAAATGTTCCATAGCTTTTTGATTGATGTCTTGAGGCACGTATGCCTCATTCAATACCTTATGCAGAGCCATCTTGTATGGTTCGGAGCTTAAAATCAAAGACAACAACAATATTCTAGCAAGAGCTTTCTTAAGCTACTCGATAACACTGTGTTTCATCAGCTTCAAGAATTTGCTAGGTTTTTTTTTTCTGTGACAAGTTTGTTTATCTCTTCGATTATGTAGACCACCTCTTTACCTTTAGCTTTCCTTTGTTTTTTTAGTTCTTTTAGAGTGAAACATCTGCCATTACGAGTTAAACCTCCGACTTCTGCTTGAAAAACTGGTGGTTGTTGGGTGCCTTGGAAGGAGTACCCGTAGTTATGTGGTAGGGCATTAAAATCTCCTTTATGTGTTTTTATTGGTTTGGACAGGATTAACTTGGGTGGCCCACCTGCAGTGAACTGTACTCGTAATACTTCTTTATTAGGTGCCTCCATCATAGACATCTCTTCACTCGTTACTTTTTCAACTTAAAGTAAACCTTGGTTCATTATCTACATCACTTTGTTGCGGAAGCCTTCACACTAATTAATCAAATGGCCTTCTTCACTATGATGCTTGCAGTACTTCACGCTACCTCCTTCGTACCTTGCATTTACCATCACATGGTAAATTCTATCCATTAACACCCTCATGCTCCTTAGGTGTTCTAGTTTTAGCATGTTTACTGACCCATTACTCGAAAAATGATTGGCTAGAGGGTTGGTATTTATGTTTGGGGTGTCTTCAAATGTTATCCACTTAGTTTTGATCAGTTTCAAAAACTTTCTCTTGAAGGCATTGCAAGTATGAATGCTATGTTCTGCAACGCCGACAGGGTACTTATAACTAAGATCTGGCTTATACCAGTGGTATAAGGTGGTTGTATGGGTGCCAAAGGTACAAGAGCTATTTGTCTGATGCTTAGTATCTTCTAGTACATCTTATTTAGGGGTAGCAGTAATAGAGGTAATGGTTCCTGGACTCTCTGGTAGTTCTTCTTTAGGAAACTTTCAGTTTGGTTTTTTACTTGGCTGTTTTGGGGCTCAAGTTTTCATTAATGTTGTCAACTTGCAATGAAAAGGATCAAGTGTTGTATCTTTGGAATTGGCTTTTCTTACCCTTTATAGCTATCTTCAACATGATCAACCTTTTTTTTTCACTTTAAAACCCTTTTTCTTCGTAGGTGCAAAGATTCTACCACTTTTTACTCTTTGCTCTATATGCTCTACCACTACCACAACATCAGTGAATTATTGTGCCAAACTACCCATCACATGCTCGTAGTACAACACCTTTAGCGTGTTGGCAAATAAAGTAACCATTTCTTTATCTAAGAGTGGGGGATGCACCTGTGTTGCCAAATCTCTCAACCTCTAGGTGTATTCCCTTATGTTTTCTTTGTCCTTTTTTTTCCAAATTAGACAAGTTAATTCTGTCAAGAGCAATGTCCATACTGTACTTGTATTGCTTAACGAAAGCATCTACAAGATCTTTCTATCTGCGGATCTTTGTGTTGTCTAACTTTATATACCAACTCAACGTTGCTTCACTCAAACTGTCCTGGGAAAAATGTATCAGTAGTTTCTCATCATGTACTACTTCTGTCATTTTATTTCAGTAGGATTTGAAGTGGGTAATAGGGCATTGTGTTTCGATGTATTTGATGAATTCAGGAACTCAAAACGTCTTTAGTAGTACCATGTTCAGGACTAAACACATCTTTGCAGCCTTAACTGGGTCATATAAGTCTACCCTTTTGATGACCCTTATCTAGCTTTTAGTGCTGTCTTTTTGTCTTGATCAATATTATCAAATGATCTTTTCTTATGGGATTCGTTTGCGAATGTATCTACAACTACGGGTGCTAGCACTAGTGCCGTTGATTACATGAATGTTGGATTGTGTTGGGGATCTTGAGCTTGTTCTCTGTTGCGATGTCGTGGTCAATTACCCTAGCTTAAAGCATAACACATAAGATAGTATAGAGTAAGCAAGGGGTCGATCCCACGAGGAAGGTTTACGTCAGATTTTCATGCTAGATGATATGTAATTTGGGGGAGTTTGGAGGTTATCGAGGCTAAAGCAAAAGAAAATAGAAAAAAGCAATCAATATTAAATCAAAGAAAACTGAAATTTATCAAGAAAAACAAACCTTGATCGCAAGTAAACATCCACCTACAGAAATCTAACTAATCATGGAAACAAAATGTCAATTTATACTTCGAATATTTATCTTTTCTTATGTTGATTAGTTAACAAATCCGCTGTATAACTAATCATAATCATCAAACAACCAAAGTATCCGTACTAGTAATTTAATTCAATGGCAGCCTTAAGAACTAGATAAGTTGATTAATCTAGACAATACATTTGTCCACAATCCATGTCTGATTTGATCAATCGAATGTTCTCCCTAAAGTTAATAACGTAGATCTGCCACAATTATTAAACTTAGTTGCTTCACAAGTTCATATATCACAACTCCGGTTTTGATAGCAAACTTTAGCAATAGATTGTTCACAATAATAAATTAAAGTTCGCTCTAGCAATTAAAATAAACAATCCTAAGAAATGAGTATAGGAGAGCAAACATTTTCATTCATCATATTAATTGAAAAAAAGAGATAAAATAAATCTCACAGTTCTTGAAATCTGAAGGTTTCCGTGTCCTTACAACCAAGAAAAAAAGTTTAGCCTTACATGTTTGTTAAACAACTAATAAAAAGGAAAGAAGAAAACATGATTTCGGGTTTGTGGAGGAGAAGGGGTTTTTTCTCTCTTGGCTGGCTATCCTCCTTCTCTTCTCTCATTCTTTTTATATCATAGGAAACTCTAGTCTCTATTTTACAAAATAGTCCTCCCTTAAGTAGACAATTTACATTTAAGTACTTCAATAACTATTTTCCAAAAATGAAGAAATATCCTAGCATGAAATCTTCAAGCTTTGACTTAGAGGAGCAAAATTGCTGAAATAAAAACTTGGATGTTGGTTTGGATGCTTCGGGACGTAATTTGAACTCGTTTCTTCACAAAACCTGTTTGCTGGCAGAATTCATTTGTCATCTTAGCAAAATCATATCTCTCTTATATGAGATTATTTTTTGGCTAAAATTTGGTACATGGATAGGTTTTGAGTCAGAAATCCAACAAAATTTAGTTTGCCTCAAATGGACATATGTAGCTCAAGATATTCAAATCGGAATGACCTAAGGTCAACACTGCCAGATTGCGAGATTTGACTTTGAAGGCTGCGATTTCCATGCTCTTCCTTATTTTATTTTCTTTCCTGAGATTTCTAGAAAGGTATGGATGTTAGCTTTTTAATGCCACTAGAATCAGTTCATTTCAACCTCTAGAGTTTTTGCTCTGCACAAAACATCGACTGAAATTTAAATCTGTCAATTATCTCCAATTTACTCCTTTTTGCATCTTTCATCCAAAAATGCCTTTAAAACATTTAAAAAAAAAAAGAATATCAAGGCATTTTATATATAAAACATAGGCAAAATATTAGCTAAATGTGGGTGAAACTATCGAATAATATGATTGCATCATTCTCCTATTGAAAAGGCCCTCACTAGAGGCATTCTTTAATAATTGCTCGAGTAAACTGGTAAGGCGAGCCACACTAACCTTTAGAGAATCCAACTCTTCTTGGAAGTGAGCATCATGGTAAACGCATTCTTCATCTTTCATGTTTCTTTGCTAGAGTTGAGTGTTGTAAACTTTATGGATTGGAGCTTTTCAGGGACCTATATTTTGACCTGATGCTTATATGTTTATTATTTACAATGAATGAATGTGTGTGTGTGTGTGTGTGTGTGGGCATGCAAATGTATGTTCATGCATATTAGGTATGGATTAAAGAGCTAATCTATGACTTCCTTGTGAAGCATGGGTATAATCCATAGTCTAATAAATGTAAAGAGGTTTTACCCAAGTCTTTAGATTAATTGAATTCTATACATATTAGAAGCACTCAAAAAATAAACCTTGGCCTATTTCATTTTTTAAAAATAAGTCTTTCATATAAAGAGTCTTTTCTCCGTAAATGTTACTCCTCTATTGGCTATATTCTTGATAAATTAGACTTCATCCAAATACTCTTCATATTTATGGACATTATTACCAATCCTAGACGCTTTCACTTGTAGCTCGTTTTTCTTTTGGGCCATCCTATCAATTAGCATGTTAGTTTGTTCAACTTGTAGTGGAACAAAGTGTTATTTTGAAGTAGCATTCCATTACTGTCGACTAATAATTTGTTGTTCCTTTCCAGCATTTGAACCATTTTCTCTAGTTGTTGGATCTGGTTTCTGGCCCTTTGCAATTCTTCTTTCTCTATATCGAGTTTAGTTATTTTGGTATTTAGTTGTATATTGAGGCTATTGATATAGTCCTGCCACTCTTCAAATTGTTCCTGTGTTTTCTTTACTTTCTCCTTTCGGAACTCAAGCTCAACTTGTATTATAGAAACTCGGTCTCTCAGGGTATTTACTATGTCTATGTATCCCCTCATATCCGACTCAGCTACCCTTATTGCTTCCTTTTCATCCTCGGCCTAGACCTAGTATTGAGCTCTCAAACTTCTTTTCTCTTCAATGATGAGATCAGCTAATATGTTCACTTTTTCAGCTTTCTATTTTGATTTATAGTGATCCCTATCTTTCTTCAAAAAAGCTATTAACTCTTTGTCAGCTTGTTTTCTACTTTCTAAGGCCTTTTTTAGAGTTACCAATTCTTCCTCCATCATCATGTGCCTATTTACCAGGTCATCATACTTGACTTTTCTTTCTTCCAACTACTCATCTTTTTCTCTCAACTATTGGTTCAAAGGGCATTTATCTTTTCTTCTTTCAGGAGTTGGTCTTTTAGAAACTCTTGATGACTTTTGCTGTTATCGGGCTCAATCCTCAGTTTATCCAACTTCTTTTGCAGGTCTTCCTTATTATTGACTCCTTTTCTTTTAGGTTTCATGGTGATGGGTAGCCTATCTTGCATCTGGCTTTGTTCTTTCATCCCTTAGAGCATCCTGGATAAATTGTCATTCCTCCACTTTAATAAATTAGGGCTAACTGAGGACTCCTTTTGATGCTCCTCCTTATGGACTAAAATAAGTCACCCGTAGTCACTTTTAATGGCGTCTATCTTGGCCAAAAAATTAGCCTTTTCAAGCAGACCAATATACTATACCAACCCCTAGGTGTTTCGCACATATTGTACTCCTCCAAACTATTTGGCTACCAATGAGGGTGAGTAACTGATATAACCAGTCAAGTCGATTACTAGAACCCATGATTTATCACCACAGCTCATAAGATGACTTTTGCTGCTTACCCAAGGAGCTTTCCATCTAAAATTACTCTAAGGGAGTGCTTGATACTTTTCTACCTAAGCCTTCTCATCTAGGTCATTCCACTTTTCATTCAAAACCAACCTAAGATGCCTCGTGTTGAACCAACATAAATTATTGAAGACTTCTCTTGATGTATCCATATGAATAACAGAGGAATACAACACCGTTTTCCTCCTTTCTTATGCAATCTATAATGGTTTAGAGATAGGAAAGTTTTAGCCAAGATTGCTGAAGTGGGTTTATTTATCATCTGCTCATACTCGACAAAGATATTGACAGCTTCAATACTGATAATCCCAACGACTTTTGAAGCGCTACTCAGTATTTCTCTTCTCCCAGTTTTCGTTTGTCTTTATCTGCCTTCAGTTTATTATCAATCATCTTCCATTTAAACTCTCAATTAGATGTCTTGTACTATCAACTTGGTCTAGATATAGCAATTTTGCAACCACTTCAACTGTATTCTTAATTCTTTGCTTGAAATACACTTTGTAAAGGTCATTTGGGAAACTCAAGATTTGGGCATACTCTTCAATGGTAAGGGTCATATCAACATCCTAAAAGGTGAAACATTTGTAGTCCGGATCCTATAAGTGCATTAAAGCTTTGAATGTGAAAATCTAAACTAGGATTTTTATCAAGTGAGCAATTCTCCCATAACTTTTTCTCAAACAGATTCTCATCTATGTACCCTAGAATTGGCTTCAGCTTTTTTATGCTGTCCATAAAGCAATGTACTTTGGTTACGTGCGGTAATTCCTCAACATTGGTCCTTGGGTAATACCCTTTAACTAGTTGTATTCAGATCTTTCCCCATATTCTGAAAAGGTTATGGAAGTCATGGTCTTAGCTTAAAAATCCTGCAAAGTTCAAGATTTTAATTAGGTTTACCTTGAAACAGAATGAATTTTTAAAGAGTTTGTACTCTAAAGGCAGTTCTAGGTCATTACATAAAGGTTGAGTTTTCTAACTGGTCTCAAAAAGTCTATGGACTGCCTAGTGAATACCTTAAGTGAAGGCAATATAGGGGTTTACAAGGAATGATTGGGGCACGATATGACTGTCATTACCGAGTAAACACTTAGCTCATAGTTGGATGTTTCATGAATCTAAACCTCTACTAAAAGTCATGAGACAGACTATTACTCCACCTAACATAGAATTGGGTTTATTTGCCAAATTAAAATGTATAAAGGCATTAATCCATACTTGATGTACTTATACATGAACAAGAAGTAAAAATGCTAAAGCGATAAAAATGTGTGCTAAAATTAAATTGAACAGACCAATAAAAGTACATAAACAAACAAGCAAAGTGTAGTCTAACCAGACAAGGCCTCCTTGGTGGAGTCGTCATCCTATTGCAGGGCGACGCCAATTGTGCACTAAATACCTCTTGAGAGGTATTGGGAAAGGAAAGGGTTTTGGGTTTAACTATAAAATTATTCAACAGTGGACCTAGTATTGTGGTTACTAGAAAACCTATGTTCTATGAGAGTCCAGATAAGGAATTGGTTGTGTAAGGAGAAGACGCATCACCCCTAATGCACCCTACCTAAGATAGACTGCATTATTGTTTGATTGTTTTTCTAGGTCAAGTTTCTATTCATTGGTATTTTTCTAAGGTCCAAGAAAGATCTTCCTTTGTGAGAGAGTCTCTACCTTATTAGGTGTAATCTTAACCTTTCTAAAGTCTAAATTTTAACATCGCATTTATTTTGCATTTTGTATCTTTAATACCTAAGGATGCACTTTAATATGTAGTTTTACACCCTCAAATATTAAAGTTTACATCTAAACTCTAATATAAAATGAACAAAATTATTGGTGAAAGGTCTTTGACATTTTGACCAATTCTTAACGAATAATCATAAACTAATAATGATATCCATTTTTTGCATTTTTTAAAACATGAGAAAGATGCAATTTTTTATTCTTTTTTCTTTTGAAAACATGCTTGGGAAACTTTTAGAATGTGGTCGTATGTATAAACAAAACATTTTTTTAAATAATTTTTTTAATTTTAAAAAAATTGTTTTTTTTTTCAAAATTTTAGAGAAAAAATTTGGTTTTTTTTTCAAACTTTTAGAGAAAACTGAGTATTTTTAATATTGGATCTGTATCTTACAATGTAAGTTTATTGGAAAAATATGCAAAAAAATCATAAATATTTTTAAAATGACCCTCAGAATTTTTTATTTTTTTATTTTTTATTATTATTATATTATTATTAAATATATTGGGTTGGGTCGGGCCGATCATCTGGTTCGAGCCCAACAGGGTTGGGTTGGGCAAACAATGGCCCAACAAACATGTTCCCCTATCTTTTTTATGGGTTGGGTTAGCCGAGCCATCTAGGACAGACCCAGCCAAACAAGTCGGGCCTTCTATTTTTTTGGGTGGATCGAACCCAGTCAAACCATCTAGGCTGGGCTGGAATAGGTCCAGCCCACGTGGTCGCTAGCCTAGCCCAGCAACCACGCTAATTATTTACTCTATAAAGATGAGGAAAAGAAAAAAAAATGGAAGGGAAGAGTACCTGGTGTGGGGGCTTTAGTTGTGATGAGGAGGTCCGACTGGTGGTTATAGAGGCATTGGTTGAGGAAACGGTGATTGGCATTAGCTGTTGGATGAGGAAGAAACCTTCAGCTAAAAGGAAAAAAAAAATTGGTGTGATGGTTCTTATCACCGACGAGGGGATGGGTTGGTGAAGGAGGTTGAGTTGTGGTTGTTCACGGTGATTCTGAGGCTGTGATGGTTGGAGAGAGAGTGGGGAGAGAGGAAAGAGAGAGCTATGAGCTGGGAAACAATAGGATAGGGGCTGCTTTTTTTGTTAACTTTGCACTCGCTTTTCTCCTCCTGCAGGCAATGGAATCCACCCCTATTTATAGGGGGTGGAAAAGGGACATGTTATCTTTAATGGTGCCAAATCTTAGTCGTTGATTTGACCTAAAAGGATCTCAATGTTGGTTGAAAGTTGTCATTATGGTCTGGAAGAGTTATTGTAGAAAGGGGCTGGTCAGGTTGACTATTTTGGGGTGGTGCCATAGTCGATGTGGCATCAATTGGCTAGAAAGGACCACACTATGGTGTAGTCAGATGTAAGGTCATAGTTTGCATGCAAGTTTTGTCAAATATGGTGGAGAGATAAAGCATTAAATGCCTTGGAAAGAAAGTCACCTGAGGAGATTTTTCTGACGAAATGAAGAAGAAGATTAATAGTCACCAAACGACGCGTTGTTTAATCCTTTTGTTTTTGTTTTGTTTAGTCAAAATGATGTTGTTTTGGTCAAATCACATCGTTTCATTTAAATAAAACAACGTCGTTTTGGCTCTTAGGGTTTTAATTTAGCGTTTTGGTTGGAGTTCAATTTGGTCCCCCGTCTTCTGATTGCTTTCAATTGCTCCCCTAATTGACCCTAAACTTTAAATTTTATGCAATTTTGCCCCTACCAAACTTCATTGTCATCCATGAATTTCAGCGTCTTTTTCATTTTGGTCCTTGGTCTTGTATTTATGCAAATTGACCATTAAACTTTCAATTCTCTTCAATTTCACCTCTGATTTCAATCAATTAGGTTTCTATAGTTCAGTGTCTTTTGCAAAGTGGTCCTTGACAATGAATTTATTCAATTTAGCTCTTAATTGACCATAAGCCTTTGATTTTCTTACAAATTTACCCATGATTTCAATCAATTAATGACTTGGTAAAAATTAAATTTTTATCTCTTAAAATTCCAATCTTCTCAATTAAGCCCAAATTGAGCTCCCAAACTTAACTTTTCACCAATAAAACCTCTAATAAAATTAATTTGATCAATTTAAAGTATAAGTAAGTCATTGCACTTAATTAAATCCTTTAATTGGACCTAAATTAATTCTTAAACATAATTAAACTTTAATTTGGCCCATGATTAAATCAAATTGGCCTATTAAAAATCTAATTATATCCCTAGGCTTAATTTTTATACAGATTAGTCCAATAATCATATAACTTGACCTTTAATCTATATTTGTCTCTCCAATTTTAGATAGCATGGGGTACAATTATACTCTCGATTCAATCTAAAATTACAGCTTGATGTTAGTCTTTTTGTTATTATTATTTTTTTTTTGGAAAGAAAAAGAATGAATTTAGGAAACTACCCAAAAATGGGTTATAACATGAACAATTGTTAATTAGGGTGTGTATTGTGTTTGGTATTGGAAGAAAGAGATGTAGAAATATAAATTCTAATGTTTTGCAAAAAAATTACTAAATGTGTTAAATTTGACTAAGTATTGATTTTTTTATAATTGTTGGATTGTGTTGTTATTAATGTGTTGGATTGAAGGTGCGGTGATTATAATTGAGTTTAAAAGGGGTTTAAATGGTGTACGCAATGAAGTTTGAAATTTGTTTTGTTAAAAAATAAATCAAATTTAACGAGATAGACTTAAGGATTAAATTTCTTTAACAATAAAATAAATGGATGAAAAAAAATAAAAATCTAGAAAGGAACATGGTCTCTTGCTCATAAAGTGGACGGCCATAAATGGAAATTTAGGATTTTTCAAATTGAGTGATAAATTGTTGAATTGGTATATGTATTGTAGTAAGAAATATATGATAGAATTTTAGGGCATTTGAGAAGTTAACTATGATAAATTGTCTAATTTGCTTGTTTTAAATGTTGAATGTGTTGATGACCGTTTGAATGGGTTGAAATAAATTAAGTATACATGTTTGGGAGACTTCATATCAAATCTAATTGATTGTGTTAAGCCTTAAAGGGATAAAAAGGAAAGTGCAGTAATTTGATAAAAATGTATGGAAATTGTTTGAAAGGTTGAGAACTGGTTGTCTTGAACTTTGTATTAATATAGCCAAAAAGAATATATAATTAGGGATGGTAAAGGAATTAGGAGACTGAGGTTAATGATGTAATTTTGATAAGAATTGATTTACCTATGAGAGTGAGTTAATGGATAATAAGCATTTTAAAAATGAAATAGATAAATGAGCCAAAATTGATCCAACGAATCATTAAGGTTGAAAAATATATAAATGAATCATAAATGGGTGTAAAGTATATGGAGATTGAAAAGTATTATTGATGTATCAATGTGACATAATGGGAGTCAAAATAAAATAATGAGATTGGTTGATTGAAAATGACATGTTATGTGTTATATTTAAATTGATTATGACAGTGGATCCAATACATGAAATTTTAAGTTGTTTATAAACACGAAAGTTATTAAGTTTTAGAAGTTGAAGTGTCAAATATTAAAAAATGGTTGGTAATGTATAGACGAGATAAGATATAAACTACAAGTATTAATTTAGATCAAGGAACACGGTTGAACCTGTAATAGCCCTAAATATAGGTTTTGTCTTGGAAATTAATGAATTTATGGATTGAACGTGAGTATACTTTAATTATTATTCGGGTTAATAATCCTAAAATTTGATTAATTCGAGTTAAGGGTATTACCAGTGTATTAAGGTTTAAGTCTTGAATAAGAGGTAGACAGAAATTATAAAGAAAAAAATCAATTTAAGGCAAGGATGAAGAGGATTCACTGGGATTAATAAATAAAAAAAAATTATTAAATCATGGATTATAGATAATGCAAAATTAATAAAACTCGAATTGAGGCATGAGTTATAATTTTCTGGGAAGGACTAATGAATGTTTTTGGCATAAAGTATGACCCATAAATATTAAAGTGAAAAATTATAAATAGTTGATTTAAGGCATGGGTCATGATTAATTGAAATGAGTTATTGGACAAATAGTCGATGGATTTTATGATATTTATGAATATATGTATGATGAAGTGTAAAGCTAACGAAATGGAGTTTACCCTTGATGAAGGTAATGCATGTAATTAAAATGGTGTTGATGTTATTAATGTTTCTTTGAAAGGATTAATGATAATTTATGTAATTCAAAAGTTGTAAATAATTTCATTGAACAAATAATTTTAATGTTTTCATCTGTCTCATGGGGGAAAAGAATGTGCATCTAGACTTCACAATTGATGTGCTTAAAGTTCACAGACAGTACGAAACACAAATACGAAGACAAATTAATGAATGTGTGGTCAATGTAAAGTGAGACTCTAGGCACATAAATGGACCAAAGGAATCCAAATAAAGCATTAACTAAGTTCATGGATAGATGGGTAAATACTTGTACGATATAAGGAATATTTAAGATGTAAAACTATATGAATTAGCCATTAATAGGCATAAACATAGTTTTAAAACCCCGCCCGGCCCAGCGGGTCAACCCGGGACTCAATGGCCAATGTTTGGCACCAGTAAAAAAAAAATGTCCCTCTTTCGCCCCCTATAAATAGGAGCGGATTCCATGCCCTGAGAAAGAATAAATATGAGGCCAAAGCTGAGAAAAAAATCAGTCTTTCCTTAGTTTTTTTTCTTATTCTCCGCAAGCCTCCTTTGCACCACCATAACTACCGCATCTTCATTGTCATTGCTGCCACTAACCACACGTCAGTCTTCCATGCACCACCAGGAACATCGCCAACAACTTTTCTCTTTTGACCAGGCAAGCTTTCCTCTTCGTTTTCTTCCTTAAACTCCCCCCCAGCCATTGCATTTTTCATGCAGTTGCGAAAATAATTAACCCCATGGTCACTAGGTTGAGCTAGTGACCATGCGGGCCTGGGCTGGACCCTTCCCATATAGCTGGGCTGAGTCCAACCCACTTAAAAGAAGAGAGGGAGGCCAGGTCATATGGGCCGAACCAGCCTATATAATAATAATAATATAATAATAAAAAAACAAAAAAATTCCAAAAACTTTCAAGAGTCCTTTTAAAATATTTGTGATTTCCTTGCATGTTTTTCCAATAATTTTGCATAATATCAAGTTGTAGACTTATACTATAAGATACAAATACGGTATTAAAATAATCAATTTTCTCCGAAACTTTTCTAAAAAAAATTTAAAAATAAAAAAAATTGATCCGGCAAGACCCGGTTGCAACCCGTTGACTTTGTTTTTACTCAAACGATGTCGTTTTGATTTTTTTAAAAAAAATTGAAACCGGTAAACCGGTCAGAACCCGGGTCGGCCATCGGGCCGGGTCTAAAAACTATGGGCATAAATAATATTTTAAATTGAAAAAATATATGGATACGCCATAATTGATAAAAAATAGGTTATATATGTGAGAAGCTAGAATGATATATAATGTGTTAGAATAAAATAAGCGTTTGGTTCAAATGAAAATAATACTAGAAAGATAAAATGGGATATAAATTAAATGTGATTGTGAGATAAAATCTTAGAATGGATTAAATGTAATTGTGAAATGAAATGTGGTATGAATTAAATATGGTTGTGTGATAAAATGATAGTACAAAGTGAATATGCTTGTGAGGAAATGAGGTATGAAATGAATCCAATGAATTTTCAAGGAATGATAATTTGTTTTAAAAAGAGCTAAAGAATAGATTGTAAAAGCAAAAGGTTGTTATGAAAAAAACAAAGACAATAAGAAAACTAAAAAAACACAACTTATCTAACACAAAGAAAATGAAAATTTCAAAAAGATATGACCTAATTTTAAAGCCTAGCTTTGATACCAACTAATACGAACCTCGTGATCATATGGTCATGCAATCCATAATGAAGATGATAACTTCCCTAAAAAAGCTAAATAATCCAGTTTGTTTAAACCTTAGCCTAGAGTTAACCTGTAAATATCCAAACCTAATCTAATCATTTGTCCTCGGTTATCCAACATGGATACCATGAGCTAAAGTTAATCTCATCATTCATTCCTGGTTATCTTGACATGGATACCATTAACCAAGGTCATTTCATTATTTATCCTGGAAATCTCAATTGTTATAACTCATCTTTTGTTATTCCCCCAAATAAAATTCAAAATAAAGGAGACTGGCAATGTAGAAAAACTAGTTAAGGAAGGATATCAGATATGCATAAAATCAAACTGCAACTCTATTGTACCAAAGACTGAACAAACAATGCAGATTTAAGGTCAAATTAAATGATTATTGAATGAATCTGCATAAAAATTAATTAATTTTTTAATAACCCAATTTGATTTAATCACGGGCCACATTAAAATTATAATTATGCTTAAGATTAATTTAGGTCCAATTGAAAGATTTAATTAGATGCAATGACTTAATTATACTTTAAATGGGTCAACTTAATTTTATTAGGGATTTAATTGGTGAAAATTTAAGTTTTGGAGCCCAATTTCGGCTTAATTGAGAATATTGGAATTTTAGAATACCAAATTTAATTTTTACCAGGTCAATTGTTTCAAATTTGATGTAAAATTACAAGAAAATCCAAAGTTTGGGGTCAATTAAAGGTTAAATTGAAGAAATTCACAGTTAAGGACAATTTAGCAAAATGTGTGGAACTATGAGGGCTTAATTGAATGAAATCAAGGGTGATATTGAAAAATTTTAAAATTTTAATGGTCAATTTGTATAAATCCAAAGCAAAGGACCACAATGAAAAAGACGCTGAAATTCAGGGCTATTGTTGAAGTTTTTCAGGGGTAAAATTGTATAAAACTAAAAGTTCAATGCCAATTAGGGATACAATTAAAAGAAATTAAAAGTTGAGGGATTAAATTGAACTTTTATAAATCTCTAAATTAAAACCCTAAAATTCAAAGCAACTCCATTTCATTTAATTGAAACGATGTGTTTTGACCAAAATAACATTGTTTTGACCCTATAAAAGACAGATAGACAATGTGTTGTTTGATACTGTTTATCTTCTTCATCATCCCCCCCCCC
>Ga0325402_1001586_pt1 | contig 18863 bp, 17 predicted proteins | sample PopdelMetagenome_22_FD_207212 | JGI IMG/M metagenome (GOLD analysis project Ga0325402, IMG submission 207212) | Populus deltoides microbial communities from Bellville, Georgia, United States - Xylem-PdKOR-R3 | ecosystem: Host-associated > Plants > Phyllosphere > Stem > Wood/Secondary xylem...
AAAAAAAATGGAGGGCATTAGCATGTTTATTATGTGAGGTAGAGATTAAAGAAACATAAGGGTGAAAATAAGAAATATGGAAAAAATACAAATCAATAAATAAGAGAGGCAAGGAAGCAAAGAAAATGAAGAAAATCCGGCAGAACAGAAGAGAAGAAAAGGAAGAAGAATCCACCTTGCATGCTAGTTCACCTATCCGTACATGTAACTAACCTATGCAAGGTATATATAGCCTAACCTAGTGAAGCCCTGCTGATTCAATCATGAAGTGAATTATCGCAGAAAAGTTAAGATCTGACAAGGATGCCAAATCATCGAAATTTTACTGCGTTCATTTCCATTTTTATAGCATGGGATATAGAAAAAAAATTGACAGAAACATAGATAAATGTTCTTTCTATCTACTTAAAGAAATACAATACTGCCTTGGCAGGTACTGCAAATGTGAAACGCAATTGCATGTAACAGCAAACTACAGTACTCTGAGTTGAAAAATCTGCCAAAAATGCAGTTGATTGATGCCAATTTGAGCCGTTCAGAAGTTGGCAAACCTCGAACATTTCCAGACCTACCTAAGAAAATGATTGCCACATCCCACCAATAGATATTGGGCCACTAAATTGAAATTGAAGCAATTCTACTGGCATACTAAGAGAGCATCAGATGACTCAGATCATTCCCCTCTCCAGGCCAACAGGATAGCTGACAAACTTACCTGGTTCTGGGCCACCACTGTGCATTACTCCTACGACCATGATCTGGACCCTGAAAATTTTTGTATTCAAACTTTAAGCTAGAGCAGGATAAGCATAACAAAATTTGCATATACCCACAAAACAATCCTAGCATCTCCTACCCCTGCCCAACCAAAGACCTGCTAAATGTTAAAAAGCTGCTTGCCTCAGAACGTTATGCACCAACGATTTAAGTTAGTGAAACACTGAAGCTTTAGAACATCATTTCCAACCATAGCCCGAGAGCTACATCGTTTCAACGTAAACTTCCCAGAAATGTTGGTAAAAAGGAGATTGCAAACTTAGAAAGATTTAGAGGTAGAAAAGAAAAAAGGGAATCTACTTTTCGTAACTTAATTAAAGAGTGAGTCAACTCACCAAACTCAGTTCCAGCACACCAATTTAGTATCGATTGTATGCTTTCCCAAAAGCCTCGCGCCTCGGATGTTGGAACTCACCATATGTATCATGAGGTCTTGAAGAATAATTTTCCATGTTATTTGAGTATCTGGGCCTTGAATTCATGGTTAAACTGGTTCCAGCATAATGAGGAGTGGCTGAAGAAGCATCATATTCAGAATAAGAGTGCTGTTTATATCCACCAAAACCAGACACGGAAGTTGGCTGCCGAGGCTGTTGCTGATGCATTTGGGCATCCTGTTGAAGAAACTCCTCCCACTGTCTTGTGTGTGCGCTTCTTAGAATAGCTAATTTCTGCATGTAATTCTCTCCAATTTCCCTGATAGTCTAAAATCCACAGGACCAAACAAAGATCAGAATTCCCTGACAGTATAGCAAGCGAGGAGTAGATTTAGATTGACACTTTCTTTTTACACAAACAATGAAGACCACAACCCAGCAAATTCATTAGAAAAAATAAAATTTCATATTTGAAAAAACACTCGAACTTAACAGAACATTTCATCTTCTCAAATCAAATAAATGATGGAGAATCAAGAAAGACATCTGGAATATTTTTACAACATTAGCATTCCTAAATAATTAAATTATAATTTCCATGGTTGTCCGTCTCTATTCCCCATCAATAAACCTCGTTACCTTCTCTAACATAATTCCAGTACAAGACAAAGAAAGAGAAGAAGATGGCTATGAACAGACAAGATTCATTTTGTTCATTTAATGATTAATTCACCACAAAGCACAAAAATGAAGATGCTATGATCTTTGACACGGTATTCATAGTCTATATGCAGGAACCTTCTATTGAAATTATGGTTTTAGAGCCATACGATTAGCATGAGACTTTTTAAATAATTTTGTGAAGGTTAAGTTGTTTTGCTTGGTTTCAAGATTAAAGAATCCTAGCCATTATATTACTGTTCCTTGCTGTTTCTACTGATTTCTTCCCACCCTATATCAATTATCCATATACAAGATTCAACCACAAGAAGCAAACAGTTAAGAGAGATACCACATAAAACAAATAACCAAAGATCGGAACAGTTAGTCTCCTGATTTAATTACAAACATGTTCTGAGACCAAAATAATGTTTAACAAATGAAACATGAATCGGCTAGTTACAATTTTAAAACATTTAGAGAAATATTGAGATAGTTTTAATACCTCACGATGCTTGTAATTTTCATCATCTTCTTCCTTGTCACAAATTCTAGCAAGTTCCATTGCCTCTCTCTTGTGCTCTAGCTCCAGTTCTTCTAACGTCTGAGGGAAAGTAGAGTATTCAAATCGATGGCCTGATTGCAAATCAGACCCCCGCCTCTCAGTATCCCACCCTGTTGTTCTAAAACCAGCTGTGCTATGACTATGACCATCATGTGAACCATACGAGTTGCCAGCATAAAGGGGACGTGCAGGAGATTTAGAATGGCTTGAGTGACTTCTACCTCCATCATTACCATAAGCTTCATCAAATGAAGAGTACGTTAAGCACTGGATTCGAGATGGTAGCTTTAATAAGACAAGCTATCTAGTATTCACATAGTGAACCATCCGTTGCAAACAAGTCCGAATTTGCTTTCAGTAAATAATTTCGTTTTGGAGACAATCCAATGATTTCAGACCCACCAATGAATGATACTTCAGAATCGTACACATAATTCTTGAAGATAAGAACTTACCTCTTGCTGCAAACACATGATAAGCAACACATCACATCATTAAGAACTCAAAATTTAGGGAAACAATTTCTTCAAATGTACGTGTAAACTTGCAGAGGCCTAACAAACTATGAACATGGGATTACCAGTTTTCTATGGATGCCGAAAACATATCCTATGCTGTCCCTACCTTGTGGAGAACCCCTTGAGAATTTATGCAGATCCCCACGATGGTCTTCCATAATCTTATCTTGTCTGCCAAACCTCTGATGATATTGTGGTGTATCATGTGGGTGACCTCTTTGGGAATCAGAGCGTCGCAACCGTGAACCAACAGGACTTCTCTCAGGGGACCTAGATCTACTCTTGTGAGAACTAGAAGAGCCCTTCTGATCACCCTCCCCCTTGATCACCTTGTGCACAGCATCAACACCTTTTGCCAAGATTAACCTATCCTTTCCACTAACAATTATAAATTTCTCCTCCATTTTGATTTTGCAACCGTTGTCCTTCTCAATCCTCTGTATCACTTTCTCAGTAAATAGAGCTTTTATATGCTTGTCTCTTGCTGCAACCCTTTCAAAGAAATCTTGAGACTTGCGATTTGCCCCAAGAGTTGAGGGGCATCCCTTTACAACAACCAGATATATGGCAGAACATTCAATCCCAGATCAAAGAAATAAAACAAAACAAAAAATACAACCAACTCAGCCTCTGACATTGGATAGTGCAAGTAAAAAAGAAGAGAAACAAAATGGCAATCCTCTTCATGTGCATGTGAGTTGGTGTTATTCAAGCAGTAAACTTATGCTGCGCCCCAAAAGTAAACACTGAAGTGAAGCATAAATCAAATTGGTATGATTAGTTAGAAGTCAAGAACATCCAACAACAGTTAATCTAAAAACATTATTCAGTTTAGGCACCAAGTTCAATTCTCAGGCATGTCCAAGCTGGTTTCCTCAAAAACACAAGCTGTCATGTAAATATGGCATAAAGGCAAAATAGATTCAAACGTAGAGCCACTAGAGCATACACAAAACCATAGTTTCCTTATGGTTATTGCAGGTTCCATCCCATTAGAAATCACAAATAAATGACTTGTTTTATACATAAAAGAGAGAATTCAAAAATAAATGTGCACTGAGAATGCAATGCACTCATTTAAAAAATTCACCGACTTGTTTTCCAAGAAGCAGCGCGCAATACCTGAGTAAAATGACCTGATTCTCCACATATTTTACAAATCATTTCTTCCTCTTTTCTCTTCTTCCAATTCCGCTCTGTAGCCTTTGATTTAGCTTCCCAAAACTTAGCTTCTCGGCTCGTAAAATCAGTTGGGACAGCATTTGGGTCAGGAGTTTCCTCTTCCTCATCAGAGTCCACATGGGATCTTTTATTTACCTTTTCCCTATCATGTGCATTACTGACAGTAGAACTCGGAGGACCAGTATACTCCTTGTAAATTTCACTAAAATCATCATCAATATCTGGATTCAGCCGTGTTGCCATTCCAAAAGAAACTCAACCTAGTCAAAAAACAATAATACACCTCATCACAAATAAAAACAAAAACCCTAACCAACCAGTTAACAGGAAACTTATTCAAGAACAGCTGAAGCTGCTTTTTACATGACTAACAAATTTCACAGTAATTTTAAACTTGTTCATAAATTCGACTGCTGTAGTGTATTAACACCTGGTTCTTGAATGCCAAGTGGAAGTGATTATCCAGAAATTTTGTGTCAGTATAATTACATGTGATGCAGTTAAGGAAGTAAAAATAACCTAAATCCAAAATAACAAGCAGGTTTATCTTTTTTATTGTGAATTCAAAACTTGTGTTCGATGAGGGGGAAAAAAAACTCAAAAGTATATGAGACCTTGAAGCAAACTGCAATTTTTTTTTCTTTCAGATTTCTACTATCGATTTTAAGAAAAGTAAGCAAATCGGAGACGAAGAAGGTGAAAAACATTTACCTGAGCGGCGTGCGGGAGATAGAGAGAGTGAAGCCACTGCGTTGGCCGCCGATGAGCAGAGAAGGAAAATACTAGGGCTACTGGGCTGGGTTAGTTTTGGTTTTCCACACCCTCTCCTGGCTGGGAAGGGATCGTTTTTATGATTTGCATTTTATTTCTCTTTTGCCCCTGATGTTCTCATAATTTCGGATGCACGGTAGGGCTAGGGCTACTGACATGGCACGCTTCTCTCTTTGGAGACCTCATGAAAAAATTTCCCTCATTTGGTTCAAATTAAATTCTGTTGGTTATTGTTTTGGCATTGATTATAATGGTATGAATGTTGTTTTTTTAATTTTTTTTATTTATAAATATATTCAAATAATATTTTTTTTATTTTTTGAAATTTATTTTTAATATTAGTATATTAAAATAATTTAAAATTATATACAAAATTAATTTAAAATTAAAAAATATTTTTTAAATATAAAATCAAACACTTCCTAAATATATAAGAATTTGATGACATTCATTGTCTTTTTCTATCCACTGTCTGATTATTTTAAAATTTTTAAAATCTTGGACTGTCTTTTTATATTTTTCATAGGCTAAAATTTTTTAAAAAAAGATGAATTCGTTGTTTATATATATATATATATATATATATATATCTGAAACTGTTACATATTAAAAAAAAAAATTATAAATTATTAGCTAGACTTGGTTTGTCATATTATCCATAAATCAGAGAAATAAATAAAAGACACGAATAAAATATAATATAAGGTGTTCATTTAACATGATTTTTTTATATAATTTATGGATAATATAATAAATTAAATATACCTAACAATTTTGCATTCACAGGAGTAGGTTTAATTAGGGATGGACAAAATTCATTATACATTCTTTAACGAGAATAAAATTTAAAAAATCACAAAAATTAAGTAAATATTAACCAATTCAAAAAACTATTTCCAACCGTGTACCTTTTTTTTTCTTTGTGTTTTTTTTTTTTTTACAGTAGTGAAATATTATTTTTTTAAATAGTATTTTATATTATAATTGTGGTTATTTTTTAAATATTTTTATTGAAAAATGTATAAAAATAATATTTTTTATTTTTAAAATTTATTTTTAATATCTGTATATTAATATAATAAAAATATAAAAATTAATTTTAAATAAAAAATTTTCAAAATTTTATAAAACTTGTTTTTTTTACAGAAAACTTGAATGATACACGTGATTTGCACGCGCCATTAATCTAAGTCTCTCCCTCGAGAGAAATTATACATGTGTGTGAGAGAGGTCTCCGTCTTCGCCTTCCTCTTCTCGCCTGTCCTGCCTCATAGTATTCTTTGCTTAGGGTTTTGATCATGGAAAGACACAGAGGAGACCATCAACGGCATCACGAGCTTCAACATCCCAACTTTAACCAGCACCACCCCGACCTGAACCAATTCAACAACCACAGCCATTATAATTACGACTCTAATCAGCAGATTAGTGGTGAAGCTAACGAGCCATTTAGTGGTGGATTATTCCGCCCCAATGGCCGCAAAAGAGGCCGATTCCATTCTTCAGGTACTCTTTCACTCATGCAAAGTCACTCTCTTTAGTAATCCCAGTATGTTTTGTATCGCTGCTGCCAATCTTTTATGGAATCGGATTTTTTCGGACTGAATTTGTTTTTTTCTTCTTTTTTTTCCTCTTCAGATTACGGTGATGGTGGTGTTAATGCAAAGCTTTATATCGCACCAATTCCAAGAACAACGACTGAAGAAAATGTAAGTGCTTATTCCATTTCACTCTTCAAAGCCCTTTTGTTTTTGGTTTCTGAATCACAAAAAATGATCGTGTTTGTTGTTCCTGTGCAATAAAGACTAAATTTACTTACACTACATAGGTTCTAAGCAGCAAGAAAATTGCTGGTTTATCACAAGAATTGCAGTTAGTGTCACATCTATGCTGCTTATAACTAGTTTTTTTTAAGTTAAGATGCTGCTTCTATTATTCTTATGATCTTTCGGATTTTGATTCTTTGTTAGATCCGCTCTTTGTTTGAAGAACATGGAAGTGTTGTTGAGGTTGTTTTACCCCGGGATAAGCGGACTGGGCAACAACAAGGTACTTGTAATTTTTACGTGGCAGCTTTTATAAATTTTTGTTTGGTATCGATGTCTCTTTTGAGGCTCTGAATGGATCACCAACAGGCTTATGTCATACTTTTGTCAGTTTGGTGATAAATTTTTTTATGGTCTAGAACTGACTTCTGTTTGATAGTTTGAGAAGGATTTTAATTTACAACTTCTTTTTAGAGGAGAGGTTGTGCTACCAATTAGGTCATGTGTTATCTATGATCATGTACAATTAGAAGAAAACAGCTGGGAAGTTTGAAAAGCATATGTGTGTGTGTGTGTGTGTTGGCATAATTTTCAATATGGTACGAATCTTGATTGGCTGGTGTTGGCAGTCTAATTTCTAAAACTTTTGTTCCATATCAAATGCCTGGTGTAAGTAGCTGCTACATGGGCAATCCTCACTGTTAACACTGGGAAAACACAAAAACAAGAATTAAATCTTTGAAAGCTTGGTGTTAGTCTGAGGTGGAATGTTTATTTTTTTGAGTATTGATGAACAATTAGAGTTGCCGGTTTGATTGGTCTCGTGTATGACTAAATGTTTTCAGAATTCCATCTTTCGTGTGATTTTCTTTCAACAAATGTCACTCTTGAGCTATTAGGGGGGCAAATATGGAAGCATACTTGTGGGTGTGGCCAGTGGCACAAAAGTGGGGACTTCTATGTCACCAAATGTTAATGGGTTGCCTTTAGTAAATGATAATCAGTTGTCTTAGGATTGTTAGGTTATATAGTTAAGTTGATACTCCATTTTAAACAGGAAACTTGTGCAGCCTGGGTCACCTGTCCTGGAGAAGCTAGTTTTGGTGCCGATGGATGTTTAGAAATTAGAAATTATGTTTTCTTTTCTTATTGATTTGAAAATATGTACTCTTCAAACTTGAGGATATATGTTGACTGTGTCTTGTTGTTTCATTGTATTTGTGATTTTTATGACTGTTTATTTTTGTGATTGCAATCTCTTGTTGTTTGAATCACTTCCCTTTCTCCTACTCCTGGAATTGTAGTGAAGTTCTTGGGATTTAGATGTTTGCTCTTGGCATTTAGAGAGAAGTAGAAATGCTGTCACAAAACTTGATAGTGCCTGTGCTTTAGTTCAGGTGTTATAGGGTGGGTGGGAAGAAGTTTAAACCTTACTAATCAAGATGGAAACAAGGTTTGAATTTACATCAACAGATACTGTACTTGTTACTGATACAACTATTTGTACAATGCTAGATGGAGAATTTTGCTGACATCTATTGCTGTTATTGTTAGCTATGGGAAATTTATGAGTTTCTGTCATGTTGCTTCACAAGCACCCCAGGAACCTCCAATTATAACTCATGGTGGTCCTCTAGTCCGTCTTCTATCTAGTGGACTGATCTGTGCCTTCTTATGTATATACTAAGCTGCTTTTGCATTAACTTGAGAACTGCTATCTCAATCATGATACTTTTTGTACCTGTAATTATCCCAAGACATATTTTAAGTAGGGAAAACATAAAAGCATTAAACATTGTAGATTGTCTTCGAGGTTTTTCAGTTTTATTTTTCACTGATCACCACATGTCGCTAATTCTAGAAATTCATGTACCTGTGTAAAAGTTTTGACATTAATAGTAATTTCATGTGCAAATTTATTTCTGCAGCATATTGTTTTGTGAAATACGCAACATTTGAGGAAGCTGACAGGGCTATTAGGGCTTTGCATAATCAGCATACGATTCCTGGGGTGAGTTCATCAGTTGATATTCATGATGAATAAGAAGTTCTGCTGCTGTTGGTTAGTTGCAATTTGATATTTCATTGCTCTGTAAATTTTCTTTATTCAGGAAGTGGCTCCATTTAAAGTCAGATATGCTGATGGAGAACGGGAACGCCCAGGTTAGCATTTGATACTCTCATGATTTATGTTAATGGTGTTCTTTTTATGAGTATGCATTTGCTAAATGATACAGAATACTCTCCTCCAGGAGGGGTTTCCAGAAAGATCCAATTAGTTAATTTCTGCTGCAGATGTATGGATATGCAGCACAACTGCTCTTTTTTTTTCCTGAATAGCGTCAATTTCTATCTTAACAATCATAAGAAGTTCCGGCCCTTCTGGAAAGATCAGAATTTTATTTAGCTCAAGTGTGCTGCTTCTTGAGGACTAACCATGGTTGAACTAAATGCCCTTAGAGGGCCATCATTATAAATAACTTGTTCAACTTTACTTGAACATACTTCTAGGTAGCAACATGCTGCATTCCCATGCAATAAATATTGTTTGAGATTTGCATCTCTTTCTCATTTTTCTTAAAAAGAGAAATTCGTCTGTTATATGCTTTGGGTTCCACACTGGTAATTTTCCTTGCTTGGAGGGAACATCACTACTAGCTTTGTCTTGCCAATATGCCTCTCAGGTTTTCATGCAGGCAGCTTTTTTCACCTGAAATGTGTATCACGTCTTTCTTTTTCTTGATGTTATTTTTTGTTTTGTTGCTCTGTTGTTTAGTTCCCCGCTGTTCCATGGTAGGGGGATTTGTGGACAAGCTCTATGTTGGTTCTATAAACAAGCTGGCTTCAAAACAGGAAATTGAGGAGGTATGAACCAGAGTTGTGGGGCATTCAAGTATATTCCAGCCTTACATTGATAAAATAAATTTTATTTGTCCTACTGCTACTGTTTTTTTTTATACGCCACTGTGGGCAAGTGACAGCTGCAGATGTATAAGCATTACATTGAAAAGCAGTGTATGCAAATGAATGACATCGGTTTAAAATGTTTCAGAAGGTAAAAACAATGGCTGCAGTTTTCATGCTGCTGTATGTGATTATATGCAGTGCATGGGTAACAGTATCTTTGTACTCTTGGAGAGTGCTTGTTAATGTAGGTATATTACCTGAAAGTCAATATCATGTGAATGCATGCGTGCATAAACTGCTGGAGTGCATGTACATGACTTTTTCAAAACTTAGTTTTAAACACAATATGTCTTTTCTTTTCTTTTCTTTTCTTTTCCTTTTCTTTTCCTTTTCTTCTTGTGTTATGATTGTCTATGAATGATTACCATGTCAGATATTTTCTCCATATGGTCATGTGGAAGATGTCTACATTGCACGTGATGAGCTGAAGCAAAGTCGTGGTATGTCCACTCTCTCTTATTCGTCATTCTAGAGCTATTTTATCCCCTGAAATATGTTTATAAGAATCAAAATATCAGAATTTGATGTCTGCTATACTGCTTCATATTTTTCCCCAGTAGTGTGATTCACCCACAGATCTCCACAGCTTTATCTAGTGTGATATAATAAACTCACCAATCATTGTTATTTTCCCTCTGATTTCTATATGTGTCATTTACTGGAAAATTGAAATAAGGGGAAAAGCAAGGGAAGAACTTCAGTACAGTCTGATTGTAGGTGCAAATGTTTATCAACCTTGATCTGTGGAAGATCTCATTTGTAGTCCAGAAATAATGCCATGAGCTCCTCGTGTTGCTCTCTTATGTTCTCAGTTGCTTTTGGTTATTATATTGGAAGATTTAGAGAAAATGCCATGGTCGTATTGGCTGTTAATTTGTTCTGTTTCTGACATGATGATCTTGTGTTTTGTGAAGGATGTGCATTTGTTAAGTTTGCTCACAGAGATATGGCACTGGCAGCAATCAAAGGATTAAATGGAACTCTTACCATGAGAGTAAAGTGATTGATTGCTTAAAGGGATTGATTACCTTTTATGTATCAGAACTCTGATTGTTCATTGAAATCGTATTTAATCATTCCTTCTCTTTTCTTGGTCATTTTAGGGGTGTGATCAGCCATTGATTGTTCGTTTTGCAGATCCCAAAAAACCTAAGACTGGAGAATTAAGGTTTTGCATTCTTTTGTCATCCTTTTTACTTGTGTCCTTATACATGTCTTGACGAACTCTTGGATCCATGCTAAAATACTCCTGTGTTCTGCTTTTTATAAGTTGCAAGTCAATCATAAAGTAAATGGTAATGATGAAAGAGACTGGTTTTATATGGTCCGCTGTATGTGGTCTCTTCCTTTTCAAGTTGGCTGCGTTTGGTCTATGATGATGAATCTTCAATGCCACACCATAACAAAATAATTATGTTTTTTTCTTTTTTATTGTTTTTCTATTTTGGGCACCTGAACAATATAAGACACCTATGGGTTGCCTCATTGTCCTGCTACTTTAACCAGTCTCTTTTTCTCTCTACAGAGGCAGTTTCGCATTTGGTGGTCCAAATTTTGGTCCCTGCTCTCAACAACCAATGATCAGGTGCATTTCATTTCTTCAATTTCTCTTTCCCTTGTACATTTGCCTTAACTTGCATACATGAGATTCAGTTTCTGTTTCATGGTCTGTTTGCTGCAGGCCAGCACCTGGGTGTTTTTTGCCTAACGCTTCATTTTCTATGCAACAAACCTCAACAACTGGAGTTCCACAAGCTGTTGCCCATGCAGCAAAACAGGAATTTGCATCTCCTCATATCACAGAGCAACCACTTTCTTCAGTAAAGCACTCACCTTCACAGTTGTCTCAGGTGCCATTACAGCATATGCAGGCTCCAGAGAAATGTTTTCAATCACCTCAACAAGCAATTTTTGATACACATAAACAGACCCAAATTTTAGAGCAGCAGCAGAATCAACAGCTTGCCCTGCAGGAGGTAGCTATCAAGTATCAACATTTATTTAGTTCTCATTCGAGTCACAATTCAAGTCATTTTGTTGCAAGGAGATTTTTAACTCATTAATTGGGTTGTCCTTTCTGAATCAAAATCTGTAGATGGGCTAACCAGTAGTGGAGGATACTCCTTTGTGTCTGTAGTAGAATTATCTCGCTTAGCATATTTATATTCTATCTAACAAGTACTATAGACATTTTCCTGATGTATTATTTACCTCTGAATCTATTTGCATTTATTTTATACTGCTGTGAACTGGTTTTTAGAAATGCAAATGAACATTGGCAACAGCATGTTTTCCTGCAGCCAACTTGGACTGGAAACATTCAACCAGCTAGTCGTAATTCTGTCACCTCTGCAGTGGCTCCCAGTCCCCAAATCGTGGATCCAGGAGAGTGTGATTGGAGTGAGCATTCCTGCCCAGATGGATACAAGTACTATTATAATTGTATCACCTGTGAAAGTAGAGTAAGTTATCTACCTTTGTTAACCAGAATGCGCTTGCTTTCTTGATTTTGGTACTCAAAAGGTTCTTCTCAGAAGTCAATTCAAGTTACAAACTCAACCTAATTCTATTACCTAGCCTGGTTGGATTAGGGTTAAAAAATTGCATCCCATTATAAACTGGCAGTCCACAGAATTTTATTGATGACTGGTTTCATTTTAGGAATGGAATCAATGAGGTCAGTAGACTTCATGAAGTAATGATGTTTAACTATAGATATTGCTAATATTTGATTCTGATATATGTTAATGTCATTTTTTTAATGCAACTAAAAAACCGTTGGATGTTTTCATTTTGGATGATTTGATGTTGTGGATTATGCCTAGCTCATCCTTCTCAATTGGATTTGCTTTATGGTCATCCCAACCCTGAGCTTGATCCAAACCAAACCATTGATGATCACTAGTTTTAAATCATTTGGCAGTTAATGAAATCTTATGACATGTTCTGAGAAAAAAAGTCGCAATTTCGGAAGGTGTGATTCAATATATCTGAAATTGACCTGCAGTGGGAGAAGCCTGTGGAGATCACCTTATTTCTGCAACAATTCCAGGAAGAGAAAAGGTTGCATGGTTCAAACCAGCAATCTTCCCTCTCGCCAGTTTGTTCTGCTGAGGAAGTTGATCAAACACAGAAGGTGCTTCTCGAGACATGTCTCTTGCATTAGAAACTCCAACAATCTTCCCTGTCTGTGCCAATCAGTAAACTGTTATACTTGGGTTTCTATATTATTACTAGTGCTGTTTTGCATGTTGGATTATTAACCACTAACGAGGCATGAAAATGCTAGAATTCAATGTCTGTCAAGTGTTTCAAGAAATTTAATTGGAATGTCTTCCCTCAATAAATAATGATCCGGAAAGTTGAACTTGCCTTTAGTTTTCAGGACTACTACTCATTGCTTTTAGCCAAGTATCTGTGCATTATGTTGCATATGGTTATGTTCATTTTTTGCTATTGCTGAAGCACTTATGTTAAGTGTAGTCTCCACGAGAATACAAAAGCAACTGCCAATTAATTGCTTCACAATTGTGAATGTATGCGGTTGGAATGGGTCATTTCCATCTCCAAGGAAAGCCATCTTGATCTCATCAGGGAAAAAAAAACTTTTTTTTATTTTTTTGATAGCCAAGTCAGGAAAAAAAATTATCCTTCCTTTTGGGCTTTATATTTCAGAAGTTTCTTATATTGGCAATTCAAAACTACAAGGTTTCCTATCATTGTTTATTCTCATTAAACTATTGAATCGATAGCTTAATGCTTAAAAGCCATGCTATTCTGGATCTCTTGCTGTATCAAAACACTAGGTTTAATTCCCCTAAGACCAAAGAATGCCTTTTGATAGTTGGCGAAGATCAGTGATCATCAGAGTAATCATGAGTGATTGCGTTTATTTTGCATGTGGTTTTATAAGTCTTCTGTTAAGATTTATGAGTATTTCCGTTCCAAGTTCCAGAATTGACAAATTAACCTGGTTAAAGTACTTCGATTAACATTCATGTTGTAAAATTCACCTTGCTTTCTCAGTTTCTGGAATATTCCAAGATTAGACGTGATAATGTTTTTGACTAACCATCCAATCTGATGAAAGATAGAGTTCTGTCATGGTCTCAAATGAAAGTTTGTTTTCTTTTGTATGTTCTCTCTATGTTATTCATATTAAAGCTTCTTGTTGTACATATCTTTTGGATCATTAACTACCGCTTGCAATTGAGTAGATGGGGAGAATCTTTCTTCATTTCACTTTGCTTGTTTTTGCAGGAACTAGATCGTGTGCAAATACAATCAGAAACAAGTCCTGTTACTGATCCCTCCTGTGTTTAACAGGTATGAAGTGTTAAACTTCCATTTACTGGATCTCCGTAGTATTTTGGGCTGTTAATCTTTTTTGCTTTGTGCAATTATTTCAGGAGATTAGGTTGCTCAAAGTGGCTGTTTGAAGTTATTTCTTTGGTTTTATCTATTCTTCTGAGTTCTGCCTCCCTAATATTGTCAGCCTGACAAGTATTTCCGATAACAGGATTTAGCTGTAAGCTTCATATTTCATGCTTGGAAGGTCTTGGAGGTTCTGGATTTATGGCCTTATTCTGTAGAACTGTGGACCTCTGGTAAGCCAAAATATACTAGAAATATCAGTCATCTATGGCATTTAATATTGGACTATCTCTAATTTGTGTTCTGGTGTCCTACCAGTTTTGGTAATAATATTTGAAAAGTAAGAGCATTAAGCTGCATATTATGTTTTTCAGCATGTCCTTCTAATTCACTTTTTTTTTCCGTGTTTTCTTTTATTTCTTTTCATAGAAGAGTAAAAGTGGAAAGAAATCTAATCCCTGCAAATTGCGCTAGATTTCTCATGGCTGTGCATGTTCCTCTTGCAGAGTAAATGTAAAAAACATCTTTGAGGCTATCATCTTCCTTTCATTTTCCATTCATTTCTCTTGGACCATTTGTGGATGTGCACTTCTGGAAATCAGGCATCTTAAGTAGCATTCCTAGGAGAACTAGTGCAAGCATAGATGGCATGCATTTGGGTATTTGGTGAATTATTCTGAGTAAATCTTCCAGGAATACATAATTTAGTTGTTTCTTGCTGAGTTTGTGGCCCACGTTGCTGTGAAGGGCTTTGCTACCTGTTATTCTCTCCCTGACTGCAGCAGTGTGCTCTTTTAAAGCTTCAGTACTGAGTCGGTAGGTGTCATCAAGAGTAATGTAATCTCCAATAACATGTAAATCAAAGTGCCTTTATAACTGTACACACTTTGCTGTACGAAATGATGAGTTGAGTTGATGGCAAGTTATCATGTGTATGCTTTTAAGGCTCTGATAATGTATAACTATTGATGGAAGGTTGAGGCAAGAAGGTTTATGAAGGTTTCTTGCATCATTCATGAAGGCCTTTTTTAGCATGAGACTGCCAACAAGAACAGCCACAAGTTAGCATTTGGTATAGAAGTTGGATGGATATCAGATACGAGGACAATTGAGAACTTTCAGGGCTCTTGACTTTCTGCAGCCAACTTTTGCTTTAGGTAAAATCGTGATTACGTTCATCTGAAAATAGCATGAATTGTGACTGGCAGACATAAAATTCTTTGAAAATGGTTCGGTGCGACTGACGGCACACCACTATCGGCATCCTGAACAGTGATAGCAACACCACGTATTTTCGCCTCTCGTAGCTGCGCCATAATGCCGAGGGATCCAACAGGGAAACAAATATTCCCAGAAAAACAAGATCACGTGCAGAAGCATAGAACCACAGAAAGTGATCAAGCCCCATTGCTTTATTAGGTTCCCTAGCTCACCAGTCTTCAAGGAACCAAACAAATGAATGGCCTGTGCATGGCATAACAATCAAAATCAAAAGGAACAAAAAGGCATCACTTGCAGAGCTAAAATTGGGTATGGACTATGGAGTGGTTAAGATATTCTTCCCCTTTCGTACCCCTCGGTTCATTTTTAGGGACAGCACATTAATTATCTTCACCAAATACTCACGATTGGATTCTCTTTTCCAAGAAAAACAAATAAATTTGCAGATTCCTAGACAAAAAGGAAAGCTTCCTTAGTAACTGTATCCTTATGAGGAAACCCTAGCACTCGAAAATCTTCACTGCCACACTATCTCTAGAAATCAATGCAAAAACAAATGGTAAAAGACAAACGCGAGGGTAAAAGCATTTAAGGAGAAGTAGACTGTAGACTCATACTAGCTAGCTTACATAGTTTACTCCACATGGTCTTCTATCTCTACATACAACCTAAGGGAGAAAAGGAAAATAAAACAGAGAAGTATGGGAAAACCCAAAAACAAAAAGGGGGGGCTAGAGAACTGGTCCCAGCCAGTAAGAAGCTAGTCCTGAGAATGATGGCTAAAAACCCGTAGTAGATGAAGTGTTAAGAGTTCTTGTGCAACTGCAAGAGAAATCACGACCGCAACGCAGTCTGCAAGAAATTCCACACCATGAAACCATATCAGTAAAAGGGGCTTTTCATCTACACCTTCTTTAGAAAGGTCAGTCAGGAAAACTACAAAGCAGTGACATATTTCCTCCTCTACTCTTCCTTCAGCATATGGGAGGGGACGAGATCTTGAAGAAGCCCGTGATCCTTAAGTAAAGCAGATCCTGGGCTGGTGTAAAAGCGCTTCTCGTATTGTAGATAACTATCAGCATTTGTAGTACTTCCATTGTAACCAAAACCCAAAGGCGACAAGCTGACAAGAGGGAAAGGCGGTTGTTGTTGACTTTGATGTTGTTGATAAAGAGAGAGTCTCCTTTGCATTGGCATGGCAAAGGCAGCAGTGGAAGAGAAACCAGAATCAGATGTAGATCCGGTAAAGTTTGGACGTGGCATAACTGGGCTAGGATGGGTGTGTTGACCTTCATAGGTGGTCACAACGACGCTTGGATCACTGAAAGACCTCTCAACTCTCTTCTTCACATTACATGAGGCAGTGGTGCAACGATAGTAGCTCCTAAATCAAACACACATGGACAATGCAAACCCATTAAAATTTGGACTAAGATTTATCCAAATCTGCAGTCAAATAGCAAAGAGAGTAAAAGGCTAGAAGAATAGAGTTCACATTGGAGTTAGTACCTAGGAAAGGGGCTGTTTTTCACAGCTTTTTGGCCGTACTTTCTCCATCTGTACCCATCTTCCAGATGATCAACCTCGCTCTTCGTCATGAATGCGAATCTCGGCTCTCTCTGTCTCTTCTGATTTGTCTTCTTTGGTTTCAACCTGGAAAACAAAGCACAAAACCAACACACAAATTAGAAGAACCGTGGCCTCTAATTAACCTCAATACAAAAAGAAATCCACTTCGATTTTCTTGATCACTTGTCTAAAAGGAGTGTTTGGTTTGTAGCATTACACCAAACAGACACACAAAAAACCATCTTCTTTTCTCAAATGGGTCTCTCCAAAACACAAGATTGAAGCAAAAATCAAGTACCATAAAATACTAAAAACTCACTCTTTCTTGGTCTTTCCTTGCTCCTCTACCTCATTATCAACACCCTTATTAGCAGGTTCATCATTCAAACCCTCACTAGAAGCCGATGAAATAGATGAAGAGTTGGGTGTAGCGGGCTGATTCAACACCTCTGGTGGTGAATCCACCACCTCTGTAGCCACTTGAGCACTCGGAGTCTGCACGGATGGTATTTGTACCTGTATCATATCAAGCAAAGAAGGACTAAAGTCTTGCACACCCAGTAGCTCCATAAACCCTAAAGAGCTCTTATCATCAACAAAGTCAAAACCCTGCATAAATGGATAACTAGTTTGAACATCATCAGTAGTAGAACTAAATGTCGGAGATCCAACAAAATTCTCAACCTTGACAGCTTCCTTCCTCTCCATAACTCAAAATCGAAACACCAAAATCTTCATAAAAATAAAAGAGAAAAACAGTAGTGTGGGATTCCTCTTCTCTTCTAGAGCCTGACAGCAGTGTAGGGTAGGGTTGATCTGATTTTTTTTTTATGGTAGGTGAACAAGTGAGCCCAGAGAGAAAAGGAGTGTTTTTGGGTGTGAAAGAAAAGATAGGATTTGTTGGGGTTGGAGAATATAATGGTGAGGTTTTTACGCTTTGGATGGATGAGTGAGATGGCAAAATGGAAGATAATATTGACCGGCAAGTTTTTGTACGGATTTAGAACAGAACCGGTCGTCAAATTCAACGCAGGAGCATGTAATCTTTGGTGTCGTGAACCGACAAACAAAGTAGTCGAAGCTTTCATACTTAGATTTTATCGTAACCCGTTCCGAAATGTGAACGGGGTCGAGCAACCCCGTGAGATGCTGGTTACGGCTCCCTCGTGTTAGCATAAACAAATATGCATGTGAACGGGGATGAATCTTTCTTTTTTCTTTTTTCTTTTTTCTTTTTCTTTTTCTTTTTCTTTTCAATTTTTTTCTCGCTTTCTTTTCTTGAAAAAGGCAAGAATTTCTTTTTGTTAGCTAGTGATGTTTTCTAATTGGCACTATTTTATTTCCACGCTCGTATAATAGTTAAAGTGATGTTTGAGAATGTGGTACGGGATGTTTTTTTTAAATTTAAAAATATATTAAAATAAATTCAAAAAAGATTTAACAGCAATATATTAAAACAATAAAAAAAAACACTAAGAAATTCTAATTTATTGTTTTTTCAAGATGAAATAACTTGTGAAATGAAATTAAAAACAGTTACCACCATCATTACTATATAGAATCTATCTGCATGTTTGATTTAACTATAGATCGAGGTGAGGTCAGGTCAGAAAAAGGAGATATGAATGTTAGTTGAGATTTACATTTTTGTTTAATTAAAGGGTGTGGTAGGCCTTCTTTTCTCAATATAGTAAATTAAAAGAAACCACTGTCTTCAAAGATATACTTGTTAACTGTATACTGTGGATCGATGCTAATGTTTTATTTATTTAATAAATCCACCATCTCATGTTCTATTTGATTAATCCACCAAGTTATAAGCTATACGTTCACTTTATGTTTTAATTTAATTGCTTGATAAATAATTGAATCGCATCAGCTGCAATGGCTGCCATGAGAGCTAAAAATTCTTTAGTCGGGGAAAGAAAAACTTCTGCTCGAGGTCTGTAGAAGGGAATAAGAACTCGCACGGAGTGGATTTTTTCAGAGTAGAACCGACTGCATGGGAGATTAAATAATAGCCGAAGGTCCTACGTGGATGTGTCAGCAAGCAAAGAACCTGATGTAACTTCTTTATTCTTAATTCCCCTGCGCCTGAACTTGATCATTGCTGTGA
>Ga0325402_1001587_pt1 | contig 18857 bp, 4 predicted proteins | sample PopdelMetagenome_22_FD_207212 | JGI IMG/M metagenome (GOLD analysis project Ga0325402, IMG submission 207212) | Populus deltoides microbial communities from Bellville, Georgia, United States - Xylem-PdKOR-R3 | ecosystem: Host-associated > Plants > Phyllosphere > Stem > Wood/Secondary xylem...
TGTGTTGTGCAAATCATACCTATTATATTGTGTCTTATTATGATGTAAGATTAAACACATCAAATTAATTATTTGATAATTATTATTGTGCTATGTTGTTAATAAAATCACTTAAATAAGAATTATCATTAAAAATATAACTTAAATTAAATATATTTTAAAAAATATTATAATTAAGAAATTAGAAAATGAATTTTTTCTTAGAGAAATACACAGATTTCATAAAAAAAAATATAAATAAAGAAGAAACAATAATTAAAACATTAATATTTTTTTAGTCAATATATATATAGGACCACTACATAAGTTAATTAAAATCCTAATAAACTGAGATTTAATATAATTAAAAAAAGAAGAAGATAGTAAACAACAGAATCCATCCATTTCAAGCAACCCGTCAACCATATTTGAAAATTTTCAACTTAAGTACATTTCGCGAATTCAAGCAATGTTAGCATCAATGAAGCTTCTAGGAACTTAAAAGTACTTTTACGTTATTTTGAATTTACCGACATTTGAATAAATAAACTAAAAAATAATTCCCCTTTGTAAAAAAAAAACACTAGGATAACAACATAAAATGTTAATAATGTAAATAGAGAACCCACTGGCCATTTTGTTTCCGAATCATTATTTCATCAAAATGATGTCACGATGCTCTAAGCTTGAGGTGTGAAAGCGACAAACTAGACTACCATACTTAGATTTGGACATAAAGTGGTGACCTCCATGTGTCTGTCTGCAAGAGAGAGAGAGAGAGCAAGCACCACGAGTGAATGAAGAATACAAAGAAGTACAGAGCAAAGCATGTGGGGTCTTTGGGAATTCATCGAAAGTAAAAGGAACACGGCAATACGCACACAAGCATGAAAAATACACCAACCTTTTAGCTTTGTGTTAATTTCAACTCCATGTGTTTCTAGCTGTCCATCTTCAACTTCATGCCTCTCTTGCCATTCTTTATGTTTTTTCTCCAATATCTTAGTCAATTCCAAGTGTATATGATGACAAAGGGTACGTTTACTTCTTGGATATTCCCCTAATATACTATTTACTAAAATTAATTAAGTGCACGATCAATGCTAAAAGAATAAAATATGAAGTGGCTTAGGGTAATTGATCATCTTGTTTGACGTGATAGATTCGTCTAGAAATCATCCAATGGTTCATATATGATGCTAGTTTGATGAGTCTCAAGTCAATGAATTCTAACCATTTAAAAGAAGAAAGTACTCGATCGTCGTAATTGATATAATTTTGGAAATTGACTAAAGGAAGGGGGTGAAAGTACTGAGGGAGCAAGTTGAGTGGTTTAAATTTATTTTCATCTATTTAATTTGGCATTTGAGTTCATATATTCATGGAGAGACTCTTGAATTACAATATAATCTACTGACGTGTTATGTCAAGTATATTGCTAAGGAATTAGTGGAGTAGCAATCTCCTAACATATATATATCGCTGAGGAATCTTAGGAGATTAACTTGATGTGCCGAGGAAGAAATTAAGTTGAAATTTGGTCATCAATCTCTTAAACTCTTTTCACTTTAATCCTTTGAAATGATGATGCAACTAGATTAACACGTTCAATGCTTTGGCCTTCAATTAAAACACAAGAACATAAGAAGCATTTGTTGCTTAGAAGATCAGGAGGTTAATGCACGAAACAGACCAGTGCATTAAACGATTATATTTACAAGAAGATAATGAAAATCCAATCAATAGAAGAAAAGATATTAAAAAGCTTGACAAATAACTAAATTAATTAAAGAGGTAGATCATTTCAAGAACAAAACAAAAAAAAAAGGAAAATAAAGAGCAGATACATAACCATAGAACCTGACACTTTGCTGTGGGAGCTAAGTAGGGGACATAGATGATGAAGCTTATGCTTCTAGATCTATGAACGTTCTGGTTCTCTCTTTCTTTCTATTAAATAAAAATAAAGTATGTTTTACTTACCAAATTTTTGCGATTAATTAAGTATTGCAGTTCTAATCCTACAAAAACCAACTAAGATTTCCACTTTGTGATCTCATGAGACTGCTTGCCTAATTAAAACCGGTGTAATAGAAAAAAGACAGTTTGCCAACCTTTTAAAAGCAGGCTAACCAAAAAAGGCAAGTGGGGAATGGATATAAATATTTATTTGAGAACCAAAAACAATTCAATCAAGTTCATTAAGAAAAAGGAAGAAGGTTTTGATCCATGGTTTCTTGTTCTAATAAGATCCACTAGCGGTTTTAGAAAGTGATTTTAGTGAGAACATTGATAATATGTAGTAATTAATTATAATTTCACCTAGGATTCGAGCTCTTAGTTATTATATTCTCATATATTTCAATTGTATATTAATTAATTAACAATCAAACTGTGTTAATTGAGCATGCTAAAAGAATCTCTTAGTTGTTGTTGTTGAGAATAGATTTATAATTAAGCTTACTGGAATATTATATTTTATAATATTCATGCATATAGTTAGAGAGATTTCTACCATATTTACATAAAAATCAAAAATTAAAATAACTCCAAGGATGAGGTTAATCAAACGTATATATGTCACCTTCTTAAAAAGTTTAAATCGAAAGTTAGGTAAATCTTTCCCTCCCATCTAAGTTCTAATTAAGCCAATTTATTGTAAATATATTATCTTTAGTTTACTCGTATAAATTCATGTTATACATACTTGTCACCAACCATCTCCAAACCAATTTCTATGGATTTTAAAATATTTTTTCCTCATAATTAATTATAAAGGGTAAGACAACGTTAGCAAGAGCTCGTGTAAGAGATGTGAAAGATTGTAGGTTCATGTATAGTGACCTCTCTTTTCATTGACTTGTTTGAATTTCAGCCCTTTGAAAATTGTTGTGCAATTTACACCATGTATAAAAAAGACCTCTAATTCATCTTTTAACAAGATATGATAATACTCTATGTAAATAAATAAAAATTGACTAGTTAGTGGGTTATGTCTTTTCCACTAATTTATTCTATCCCCCCTGGTGGGGGTTGACATGGATCTTGACCCTTCTTGTTGAAACATTCTTTTTGGTCATCATTTCAGTCCCCACCTATTTCAGACTTGTTTATAATCCTATAATATTTGAAGACAAGGGTTTGGAATTGAATATTGTTGCTTCAATGGTTGTCCTGTTATGCTTTTCTAATTGGAAAACAACTCTACTATTTCTCTTGCCCACTGGTTGTGTTTTCAACAAGTGTAATTTACTTAATATATTGTAGGGACATGGGAGATAAGACTTTGGACTTTGCAAGCATCAGTTTTTCTCTCCTTTTCATGGAGGATTGTACTATATTAATATTATCATTTCATAATGATTGCTAGCTAAATTCATTATAATAAACACGTTTTGTGTTAATTTTTAAGTTGTTTCAAATTAAAATTCATCTATACTACTAGCTATGAAATTAGGAAAAACAAAATTAAGGCTACTATAACTGTATGGCCATCATCTAATCAGACTCTAGGCTGGATTGATGATGATAGGAATGCTCTCCCGATCTTCATTGTAGCTCATTGTATATTAATTTAGCCCCGTGAAAATAATTAACAAGGGAGAAAATACCTTGTATTTCTGTTTTCTAATAATCAATTTCATGTTACTTTGGTCTTTTAGAAAATAAGAATTATGTTTGAGATCCAAGCTTAATAAATTCAACGTGGCTAAAGTTATATAATGGTTTTTTTTTTTTTTTGTGATGCTTTGAAGTTGTAAAACAAATTTTAGACTGAATTGATTTCATGTATATGATCTTTGACATGTGAAGTGACTAAGTTTAGCCATTAGTTTAGTGAGTTGACGAAATGAATTTCACAAGTTTTCTTCCAAAACAAGTTCCTATTAGAACAAAAAATCATCTAATATTTAAGTTAATAAATTTACAACTAGAAAAATACATAAAGCTTAAAAGTGAGTAACGAAGAAGATAAGCAGGATATTAGGTGAGCATGAGGAGCATAAGAGTAGCAATGTGACTTTATGACCTTGCATGGTATGCTTTATTTTGTGTTGGGAGTTCTGTTGTGAGGATTTGTTTTTGAGTTATGTTGTGTTGTTACTCATGGTAATTTATCTAATAATCCGAGATATTTATAGACATCGATCATGTTAACTTCCATCATTTTAATTGATTATTATGACTTGTGTTATTGGTGAATGAGTTAGTGATTGACAATGTCTTTTGAGGTGATATGTTGATAAGAAATAATTATTAACAAGAAATGAGGTGTTTTTTCTTTGCATAGAAAATTTGATGTGCGCTAGTGGTTGACGCGTAACAATATTTTGATATCTCAAAATAAAAAAAATACACTAAAATACATGCATGTCTAGTAAAGATCCTAAGTCGAGGCTAAGAAAGCGTGATGGGCAACATGAATGGGCCTGGTAAAGGGAAGAATGAGATTGTTTGGGCCTAGGTTGAATGGCTATATATATATATATAGTCTTAATGCCCTATCATGATCGGAACATGATAAAAACCATGAAGAGAAGATTACCATTATTTCCAACTTTCAATGAGATGTGGCCGAGCGGCCACGATTCGATCCAGGCCACCAAGTGCACAACATGATCTCATATATACATCATAAATATATGTATATAGTTTGTTGTTTTCTTTCATTTTGAACTTAAAATAACTATGCATAAGGCCATGAATTCAGTACGGAGAAGAGAGGAAGAGAGAGGGGCTATGTTTAAAGTTTAATGATGGTAACATAAAGGATTTGAAAATTGGACGGACCTACAATTCTTGGTCCTTCCATTCCCTTTCTTCACTAGTCATGATTGTTGTTTAAGGCCAACCTCGACTTTCTGTTCATATTACCTTTCATCAAAGAAAGCCCTAGAGAGGCTGATTCTAGTCCCTTGTCCAATGGACCACATCAAGTCTTAACCCCATAATATTGCAAGATTGAAGCCGAAAGCAATGTGCATCCACCAAAATAAATTGAAATGTGAAACTGTAAATGAATTTCAGGCAATTTTTTTTCCAAATGCTTAACAAAGCAAACAGGAAATAATAGCTAGTGCACATAGATAAAAGTTTGTATACAAGGGCATGCATATAGTTCAAGCAATAAATTAATACATCTATACGACTATATACGTGCATAAAATATTATGTAAAAATTCTCACATAGGATCATTTCTTTTCCTTTTTTCTTTCGAAATCACGGTATTGATATCATTGCCTGTCTCACTAAATTTTCGAAGTCAGTGGGCTTTATTTTCTCAGATTATGTTTTTTTTTTCATTTGAAGGTTAGAATTCAATCAAAAAAAAAAACTTGTATCGTACGCCTATAATTTTTATCTTTTAAGGGGATAAACACCCTTCTATCAATAACGAGTTTTTGGAATTATAAGGGGTATAGCTCAACTAGTCAGATTCTAAGTTTGTTTACTAGAGGTCATTAATTCGAATCTCACAAACTTTAGAGTTACTAAAGACTTACATGATCATTAATTTTAGAACCCGTAGGATTAATTAAGGTATGCGCAAGCTGACCCGAATATTCACGTTAATTAAAAAAAAACTAAGTGTTTTGGCCCTATTATTGTTTAGCGGCACAAATGTTTGGTAAGCACTCTTGCTGAGTTTATTTAATATTTCTTACAAATAACTGAAAAATAAAATTAAAAAAGACAACCCCCCCGACCCCATAGATCATATAAAATCTAAAAAGATTGTATTGAAGAAATATAAACTATGAAGTGAAGCTGTGTAGAATAACGTTAATGATCTTATCGAATATTGTTTTGAATTCACTTCTCAAAAATCTCATGTACTAATAGATGGTCTCACTAATGGGTCCTGTAAATCCAGAAATTAAAACTTTCGAGGTGTGTGGATTCAAGAAAAAATAATTTCTTGGTGACAAAAAGAAATCAAAGCGTAAGACATTGCTTAAGGGATTTAGTCGCCTAATTTTGTGTAACTTGTTATGGGTCAAGCCTGTATTTTATGGGTTTACATCAGAGTAGAACAAGACCTTTTTTATTTTATTTTTTTAAATTTATTTCTAGTACCAAAAAATAAATAATTTGAAGTCGCTTCTTGACTAGAACAAGCTGTCGTCCTCCTCGTTTACATTGCTATCTTTTTATTTATTTTCTTCTTTTTATTTATTTTCTTCGCTTCTCTTTTTGGGTATTTCTATATCAAGAGAGGTAAGGAAAAGTTTAGATGAATCTCAAGAAAAGAAAAGCTTAAAATTTAAAAGCCTAGAAAGTTACGATACCACAAACGAAACGACAAAAGAAGAAGAAGAAGAAGTTACGAACCTCATCTTATTTGTTCTCTCTTCAATATGCATACCCTATAATAGAAAGTTTTATATCACCCATTGGTCGTCTTGTCAATTGCATTTCTATTTGCGGGCGAATAATATGATTCAATTTCATATCTAATTTCATATCTTTATTATCCAATGTGATCTATGAAGGATTCAAACTTTAGAGAATTTCTAAAAAATAAAAAAATATATCATTAATAGATCAGAATCTTAATTTGATTTTTAGATAAAAAAATATCATGATAGTTATAAAATCTAAACCAATTTGAAAATTAATTTAAATTTGATATATCGTGATTTGATATCTAGATCGGTTTAGATTAAAAAAAATAATTTGATTTGATTCATAATTCAATCAATTTAGTTAAAATGAGATCAAAATTTATAAATGTTTTTTAAAAAAATTATCAAAATAATATTTTAAAAATTTTTTTTATAAAAATAAATGGATTAATATTTATCAACCTTAATCGAAATCCAAGCCAAACGGCAAGTTTAATATCTCGGATAGTGCATTGATAAAAAAAAAAAGGAAAAGAAAAGAAAAAAAAAGAAGAGAGAGAGACTTATTGTTGGGCTATAGGTCGAGGACGGGTTGAATGAGCTGGTGGATCCTTTGATGGGCCAGAATTTAAACAGATACATCCATCAATCTACAATTTTTGCCCCTCTTTCTTATATCAAACTCAAATGTTCGAAGCTCAATTTGTAAATCCAACTCTAAATTACATTGCATCTGTCAAAATCCTAATTAGGCAGCACTCAATTTCGAGGCCTTCTCAGCAGTTGCCTACTGAATGTGGTGCCCAAAAGAAAATGACTTGGATAATGAATTGTGAGTCTCAGAAATTTCACTCCATCTCTCCATTTATTTTCGTTCATATATTTGTCTACACACACACACACACGTATAAATATAAATTTTCATGAATAAAAAGAAAATTATTTTAATTTTTACAAAATCATTGTTTAAAATATAATTGTTAAAATGAAGATTTTTTCTCGCTGAAGACAAACGAAAACTATCACAGTATAATGAATGATGCATGTTGTATTCCAGGTAAAACCCAGTTCCTTTCAGACCCTCTCGCAATATAATATATGAGGCCAAATGTAGCAGAGCCCGAAATCATCAATCATAGCACTACGAGGGTTGATGAGTTGTTGATTTTACAGAGCGTATGGACCTTGAACAGTTTTGGTCAATCTTGACGTTTGATTTGAATGGAAGGACCACATTATGAAATTAAATCGATAAAGGACTGGATTAACCTGTCAGAATATTTAAAGGATGAAAGAGGTCATTGAACCCTTAGAAGATTCCCCTTGCAGTGCCTCGCTAGATCAAACCAGAGCTCCTAACGAAAAAAATTGAAAAAACACCCTTGGCTTTTTTTGCTAGATGAGCAACCATGTTGCTTAAGGATATGATTCTTGTTTTGTTTAGTGATTCTGTAATTGGCCAATACTAGCTTCTTGTTTAGCCACTGAAAAATAATCACATGATTGTTTTGTGCAACATTAGAGTTTGATTATGATTATTGTACGTAGATACTGTAATTAAGTAAAGGGCTGCTGAGTCTTTCTTATCTTTTCTTTTTTCCAAACTCTGGTTATCACCAGTTCTGGGAAGTATTGGTGATTTGGAGATACCCAGTGATGTTTTATCGTCATTTAGACAAGCAAAGGGCCGTGCATCGCGAAGTCAAATACCTGAAAGGCAGGCTGTGGATTTGCGTAGACATGTGCTCATGAGATGCTCAGATAGTCACTTCTTTGCTATGTTTTTTAATAACAAAAACAGAGAAAGAGAGGGGGGTTGTTGAATAACTCAGAGTGAAAATCAATGATCAACCCTTATTACTCGATGTGTTTTAATTATTTTTTGGATTTCTGTATTTTCAGTTTTATTACCTTGTTTGTAGGTGTTTTGATTTTGAGGGTTGCCTGTGTCTAGGGGACTCCAGATGTTTATGTTCTTAGGTTTAATCGTGCGTCAGCCCGTTTTATCACGCTTGTGTGATAAAATTGCAGGGAGAAGCCCCTCGTGCCATGCCATTTCACAATAAATTATCCGGACAAGGTGAACAGACCTGATACAGAGTACTGAAATAGCTGTAACAATTCAGTCATTGCCAGGGGTCTTGTCTGTCATGATAATGCTTGTAGTTTTAGGATATGTAGTGGAGTGGAGTTTAATTCACATGGCATAGTTAAGGCATTTAGAGTTTCAATGACGCAGATTCAAGGAAAGGCCAACTTCAAGAACCTTGAAATGTGGATAACTAATTTATTGTCTGAAATGCCTGGGAGTGAGTTTTCCTGGCACAAGGCTTTGTTTTTTAAGTTCTGCTAAATAAAGCAGGGAATTGGTAATTTTGTCGCAGCTGCTTCTTAAGAAGTTGCTGTCAGAACCATGTTATAATCAATCAATATCACATTTCACTGAATCAGAAATTAACCTCTTCAAACAATTCGGAAGCTTGGAACCAAGCACCATGTTTCCCAAAGAAACACTTCATTTATGCTTCATGCTGTGGGAATGGGGATGTTTCAATATTTGAGTGAGCATTTTCACGATGGTTGGTTCAACAGTTCCCCTGGGAATTTGGAGCAAACAAACAAAAAGGCAAATCTTGTAGGCCATTTTGTACCTTACGCATGAATAGAAAGGCAAGAGCAATGAATTAAGCTGTAACGAGCCGTGGCTGCTATTCTGGCCTTGCTTTGGTCTTGTTCATGCAGCTTTATTACGAGTGTCTTGTTTAAGCCTAAAAAATGGACATGCAGGATGTGAATTGCTCTATGTTTCTAGCATTTACGGAGCTTTAGATTTATGCGTGTGTGTGTGTGTGTCTATATATATATATATATATATAAACCCTCTTCTAGAGAATTGATTATTTTGACCCTCAAAATATAGGGTTAAAAGGAGCTTCCTTGTCACGATGTTTTTCAAGTGCAGTTGAAGTGATTGAAGTTGTCCAGTTAAAGCTCAAATTCTACTGTCTGGAGATCAATAGATTTGCTTATTGTTGGAATTTGTTCTACAAGAAAGCACGCTGTTAGCCATGGTTGCCATCTACAAAATGTTTTCTGAATGTTTTGCCACTTTCCACACTTGCTTTCAAAAAGCCAGGAAGAAGCTCGTGCGGTTTCATCTGAGTGCTGCTTTCGAAAAAGGATTGTTAGTGAGGACAATGACACTCAAGTCGGCATCATCAAGTTGCAGGTTGCATATTGAATGATCGGGGAAAATTCTGTCACCATATGGATTATCAGCCTGTCTATTTATATGATAATGAGAGGTGTGATATGATTTTTCTTTTAACATCTTCATGCAGTTTCCATTCCAGAGTGGATCTCTACAGGCCCGCACACACACACCCCCCATTGGGCCTGTCTTGAACCCTAGACTCATTTGGTTTACAATAATATATAGATGATAACTATCCAGTCAGCCCCAACCTATAATTGTATTTGAACAGAGTTCGGAGCCAAAACTGCTCGGCATGGATTGAGGACGATTCAGTGCAGGGTTTTAAATTGAACTTTGAATGCATCTTTGAAGAAGGCAAGATGTTACTTGTCATGTCATCTTGGTATTTCAATATTGCACTTGGTCTTGTCCAGATACCTCTTACCCAAGCCTGCCCGTCTTCCATAAACCAGTTGAGGAGGTGATATGATGTGGGGGGGGCATATTCAAAGCTGTGTTTATGTTCTTCCACCTCTCTTCCACGAGAAAGAGAAGAGGAGGGGGGGCCAAAAATTTCTAAAACAAGACATAATTAGCACTCTCCTTTCCATTCTTCATGGGGGGCAATTTCAGAGGGACAAGACACACCACCTCCCTTCTTAGATGCATTTGCTCATGGGACCAATGATCTCCCAAGCTCCTATCTACCAACACCACCTCATGAACACAGACATAAGCCAAAAGAAAAATATACAAATAAATAGCAGAAAAAATGCTTGTATCGATCTCCACGTTCCTTGCACTAACTAGAGAGAGCAGGCATTGAATTCTAAACATGAATGGTCCACGGCGCCTCCCAAGACTGTATTGGAATATATGATAATCTCTAATCCTATTTAGGTGAGGAACACAGTTATGAACCTACTTGCCTATGCATATATAAATATATAATTAATTTTTCAACTTCCATATGAATATGTTCCCCACCTTACTTGGTCTCAAGCATCCCCCCTGCCTTCCCTCTCTATCTTCAAAATTAATCTCCTATATCTTTATTAATTTGTCACACCATGTTTTTTCAAAGACAAATCAAATGGGGTAAGAAAGGGAGGCTCAATGTGGGATGATGTTCAATCGATGGTAATGAAGCTCAAAAAAAGAATAAAAAAGTAAACTAAAAAAATATGGCCCCCTCCTCCCATATGGCTGCAATCATAATCCAAAAGAGAGAGATCTTTTTCTTCATGTACTTGTTGTCAAGCGAGTGTTCGCCTTGCCAGGACCCACCGGCTAGCCTAACCGGCGACAAGAAACGATGGGCTGAAAGTTTTAACCTAAGCATAAGCAAAACTGATATGCATCTAGGATTGGACAAGTAACTCAACATAGTCTAAATAACTATGATGGTGAGCAGCATTACGTTTTTCTTTCTTCTTTTTCTTTGTTTTCTTCATTAGTTAGGCAAGAGGAAACAACAATGAAAAGGGATGTGAGACTGGTTAACGATGGAGAATTGTTTGGAATCATAATACCCTAAAAAGCAAAGTGATTTTTATCTTTTGTTAATCTTGAGTTGTCTACACTTTTTGATCCATCTTGTCTTGTTTTCAACTATAGATTAATGTATATCCTCTCCGAGCTACATGATAGACCATGATCAAAATGTTTGTGTATCAACACAAAGCGTAACACATCACCCAGCCTTCCAATCTAAGCCCTAAAAAGCGAGCCGACAAACTCATTCTCTTGGCATCACCATGTGATTTGTGACCATTACCAAGTCACTCCCATTTGGTTGGTTCTTCTTTTATGGCATCAATGGCAATGAAATTTTAATAAATTTGGCAAAGCAGCGATCTATCATGATTTTTCTCTACTTCTTTAATTTACCCGTTTTGGAAATATTCCTTTATAAGGCCTTCTTTGTAGGCCACTGTAGCCATTCAACAAGTTGCTCGCACACTTTATTTTCGTTTTTAATCTATATATTATTTTTTTTATCGTGCTGTAGTATGCTAGCTAGCTAGCTGCACAAACCTAGAGAGAAAACATGATTATAAGATCTAAAGCTACAATTAACAAGAATTTTCGTATGCTAATCATATCTTAAAAAGCTACGTGAAAGATGTTTGAAGGTACTATATATCACCAGTTCATGCCACCAAGGTCTAGAAGCTGAGTCCACCTATATTGCTTTAGATTCTATGTGCCTTGTACGTCTCTCGAGTATTATATAAAGCAAGATTTCTATTCAGCTTTTTCAAAAGGTTTTTTTAGATTTAGAACACGTTTTGCAACGCGGCTGTAGTGGTTTTTTCAAAAAAAAATTAAATTTTTTTTTGTTAAAATTTAATATAATTTATATGTTTTAAATTATTTTGATGTGCTGATGTTAAAAATAATTTTTTAAAAAATAAAAAAATCATTAACATATATTTAGAAATAAAAAATTATTTAAAAAATACCCGTAACCACACTGCGAAACACGCTTTTAATATCCTAACATCTAGACAAATAAGTTTCAGCCCAGCTACATTAGTTTATTTATTTTGTATTTTTTTTATTAGTGTTTTTAAATGATTTTAATGTAATAATATTAAAAATAATTTTTAAAAAATAATAAAAAATTATTATTTTAATATATTTATAGATGAAAAGAATATTAAAAAATAACCAATATTATTATATATATTTCCCATGTAAAGTAAGCACGTAGTCACCAGCGAGTCAGTGAATAATTACATATTAGCTCATAAACAACAGAGATAAATTATTATACGATAGGGCTCGTGTAGAGACCAAACCGTGTAATTAATTAATTGGTATAGTAATTAAATCTCAGTATTAATACTAATTACTAGATATTATAAGTACTCAATCGTGTATTGCCAGTGGTTTAATTTGTCTACGCTAACCAAGTCAAGTAATATTTTTGGTTCAAATAAATTAAATTGATTAGTGTTGCGATGCTAATTAAATTAATTGTTTTAATATAAATTATTTTTCTCAGTGTTGGTAATGTTTTTTCTAACAATATTTTAATTATAAATTTAAAATATCATGCATATTGAATGATATTTTTTAAAAATATTAATACGATTACATATTAGACAATATTTTTTAAATATTGAGACGATGACATATTAAATCTCCCTATGTTAATTTATAAAATCTAGACTATGACAACTGTATAAACAGTAAGTCAAAATAATTATGAATGCTAATTTCTAATTAATTCAATGTTAAAAGATGAAATTAAAAAAAACATTAAATTAAAAATAGCACAAATAAATATGGGTTAGCATATCAAACCCGCTCAAGTTAACCCTACAGAAAAGAACTGAAAAAAATTACAAAATCCAATTCCAACCAACTTAATGTTGTAGATGAAGTAAGAAAAATCAATTAAAAAAAAAATAATAATAACTCAAGTCAATTTGGGCTAACCTGTTAAACTTGCTACCTGGGTCATGAGACTATGATAACACTATAAAAGGTAAATCAAAATAATTATGAAAGCCAATTTCTAATCAACCCAATGTTGAAGGACTAAATTGAAAAACGAAATTAAAAAAGCACAAAAAAAACTCGGGTTAACCTACCAAATCCGCTTAGGATAACCATATAAAGTAAATAAAAAATAAATTATGAAGGTCAATCTCAACCAACTTAATGTTAAAGGATGAAATAAAAAAGAAAATCAATTAAAAAAAAGAAAAAAATAACTCAAGTCAACATGAGCTAACCTATTAAACCCGCTACTTAGATCATGAGACTAAGATATCTTTATAAAAAGAGAATAAAAAAATTATAAAACTCCATTTCCAACAAATCCAATATCGAAGCTTGAACTCAAGAAAAAAAATTAAATTCATGAAACCAAGATAACTTCATAAAAAGTAAATTAAAAAAAATTACGAATCTCAATTCCTAAACAAATCTAATATTGAAGGATAAAAATAAAAAAAAACTAAATAAAAAAGAAAAAGATTGAGCTGTTGGATGGTGAAATTAAAAAAACAATATTCAATTTAGAAATGGACCCAAAAATTGTATCAAGTCAACCCAGGTCAACATGTCAAACCTACGATCTAGGTGATGAGATTGAAACAACATCATAGAAAACAAATAAAAAAATTATAAATCCCAATTAAACATATTAAATTAAAAAGGACCAAAAAATGAACAAGGTCATCTTGAATCAACCTCCCAAAACCAAAACTCGATTCATGAAATTAGAATAACCCATAGAAAGAAAAGAAAATACGAAACTCAATTTCCAACCAACTAGATATTGAAGGATAAAATAAAAAAAATCAATTAGAAAAAATGACCCAAAAAAACGACTTGAGCCAACCTGAATTAATCTATTATATCAACGACTTGGTTCATGAGATCAAGATAAATATATAAAAAATAAATTAAAAATAATTATGAATACCCAATTTCAACATATTTAATGTTGAAAATTGAAATCAAGAAGAAAAAAAAATCTAAATATATGAGACCAACATATAATCCATCAAAATGAAAATTGAAAAAACAAAAATGAAGGATGATTCCTAAAATAATCTATTTAAAGAATGAAATATAAAAAACTAAATAAAAAAAATAAGATTTAGTTGTTGAAGAGCGAAATTCAAAAGAAAAAACTAAACTAAAAAAGCAAAAAAAAAAAAACATAAACACTATTGTAATAAATAGAGTTTAATGGGTTGGAGAAAAAACTTTTAATGAAAAAAAAATATCTAGGTATTGCTAATATTTTTCTAGTAAAAAAAAAATTAAATTGTGTGGAATTGATCCGATGTAACTTAGTCATCTTTGCGGGTCTAAAGGCAACTTGTATGACTAGTAAGAACATATTACAAGTCAAAATAAATATTTAATATGAGATTTTTTTAAATAAACATTGAAACAACAACATATTGGATTGATTTGAGTCAACTCGGGTTAACGTTCCAATCTGTATACCCAGTCATGAGATCATGGTAGCCTAATAAAAGGTAAATCAAAACAAATTATGAAGCTTGATTTTCAATAAACTCAATGTTGAAGGATGAAACTGAAAAAAAAAATCAATTCAAAAAAGACCCAAAAAATAAAGCAAGTCAACTCGGGTTAACTTGCTAAACCCATGACCTTGGTCGTGAGACCGAGATAACGTGATAGAAAGCAAATTGAAACAAATTATGAAACTTAAATCTCGATTAACCTAGTCTTGAAATATGAAATAAAAAAAATTGATTAAAAAAGAACATACAAAAACAACTCAATTCAAATAAATTGGGGATAATCTTATAGAAAACAAACCGAAACAAATCATGAAGTCTAATTCTCATTCAATCTGAATGAAGAAGGGATATAGTAAAAATCCGTTTTCCTTTAGTTTTTTGTGAACTAGCTATTTGACTCATGCTCTACCGTGTGTTGGATAATTGTTTTCTCAATTAAAAAAAATTAATATGCAATCGTTTGCAATGACTTTTTTTACACAAAGAAAAACTTATAATCACAAATAAAAAATCTTATTCATGCTTTTAATTAAATAAATCAAGAATTATATATGATAATCAATATAAAAAAAAGTCATGAACAATAATTAAATACTAAATTAAAAAATTAAGAGATAGATATGTGTCAAGATATATGATCTCGCAACAAGGGCAATGGACCCAGTTATGTTGAATAATGATGTTTCTTGAAATCAATTTCTTATTGAATCCAATAATCATTAAAAAAACACTCAAAATAAAGCATGATGGGAAAAAAAAATTTGAATATAACAAAAAATGTCAAGTAATTGTTAATTATTTTTTAGAAAAAAAATAAGTTATGAATTCATAATCTGACACATATGACACATACTAGAGGATTTGTTTTTATAAAAGTATTGAGATGAAATCATATTATGTCAACTTGGGTAAACACGAGTTAATCAGTTAAATCTACGATCTAGGTTATCAGACTATCATAACCTCATAAAAACCAAACCGAAATAAATTATGATGTTAAATTCTTAATCAACTTAATATTAAAAGACGAGATTAGAAATAAAAATATTAAGTTTAGAAAAAGATAAAAAAAAAAAAAAGAAGACTTGTGTTAACCTAGGTTAATCTGTTAAACTTGCGATTCAGATGATGCTCTCCATTATATTAAAAAATTATTTATTTCATAAATTATTTTTATTTAATTATGCATCAACCAGTTGTATATGAATGTTTTTAAATCATACAACAAATGTTTTTTAAAAAAATTAAACAAGGGTGGCGCGTTGGATTGAAATAAAAAGTAGCACTAATTTTTTAAAATATTAGTTTAAAAAAAAAGTTATTTTTTTCAAGTCACACAACAAAAAACATTAAAAAAATAATGCATTTTTTTTAAGTTTAAGAGGTTTAAATAAAAAATGAAATGAAAAGAAAACAAAAAGGTCAAGTATGTGGGCCTATCGACACGTTAAGCCCATTAAAAAGGCCTTGCCTGTGAACCAAACCTTTTTTTTCACAATATTAGAGGGTGGACGATATATTGTCCGCCTTTAATTTAAAATATAATAATGCATACAACTCTGTTGGCTAGTTTTCAATGATATTTAGGTTGTTTTATTTTTCTAAAATTCATTTTTCATGTCATCGTTAACCTTAATAAACTCGTCTATGGCCTTAAACAACTCAAAAATCCATTTAAAAACTCAAAATCAATCTAAAACCAAAAACATTATATAGCTCATATGTACTATCTTAGGCAAGGTTAGGGGTGAAGAACACCGATGCAAACTCCATCCATCAAATGTAACCAATTCACACCAAAATAAACCTTTTTTTTGGTCGAAATCAGTTTCAACTAAGTCTTTTCTCGCTATCATTGGAATCTGGCTACTTTCTCTATCATCTCTCAAACCAAGAACTAAAAAATAAAGAAAATGAAATTTTTAACTAAAATTGAATTTTAAAAATATCAAGTGATTGAAAGTTTATGATTTGAAAAGTAGGATGACCAAATTAAACTTTTTGACCTAATTTTGAAACTACCATCTATTTTCTCTGCTTTTTTCACTCTGGTCTTCTTTTTTTCAATCGTACCCTACCTCATCAAATATGAAGCAATTAACCTTTAATTTGGCCGTAAAAGGATGAAATCGCCCTAAAAAAAAGTTTGATGACCAAAAAAAGAAATAAAAGAGAAAATTTAGCAAAGTGCATCCATAATAAAATGTGTTTTGGTCTACATTGCAAAAGTCTGTAGAGTTTTTGCCACACCTTTTAATGTTTTCTATAATTAAAAAAATATATTCGATTAAAAAAAGAAAAAAATTAAGAAAGTCAACTTGGGTGCACTTACCAAACTCGCGATCTGGGTCATGAGATTGAGATAACACTATAGAAAGAAAGAAAAAAAAACTACGAAACTCAATTCCTAACCAACTCAATGTTGAGAGGTAAAATCAGAAAAGAAATCAATTAGAAAAAAGTGGCCCAATAAAAAATGACTTCGAGTTAACCTTTTAAGCCCGCAATCTAGGATATGAGATCGAGAGAACCTTATAGAAAAAAAATAAAAAAAAAAGTTAGGAAGCTCAATTTCCAACCAGCTCAATATTGAATGATGAATTTTAAAAAAATCAATTAGAAAAAACAACCTAAGAAAATGACTCGAGTCAACCTAGGTTAACTAGTTAAACCCACGACCCAAGTCGCGAGATTAAATAAATTCACAATAAAGCAAATCAAAAACAATTTATGAAGCCTTATTTTTAGCAGATTTAGAGGGTGTTTGGGAGTGTGGTTGTGGTTGCTTTTCAAAGTACTTTTCACTCAGAAAAGTGTGCCAATAATATTTTTTTTATTTTTTAAAAATTATTTTTAAGATCAGCGCATCAAAATGATTTAAAAACATCAAAAACATATTACTTCAAAGCAAAAAAAAATTCAAATTTTTTCGGAAGCACTTTTGAAAAGCACTCCCAAACAGGCTCATAATGTTAAAGGTTAAAATCGAGAAAAAAATTCATTATACCAATATATAACCCCATAGAAAAAAAATGAAGCACAATTCCCAAAACAACTTAATATTGAAAGATGAAATGAAAGATAAAACTAAATAAAAAAGAAGAGGATTGAGTTGTTTAATAATGAATTGAAAAAAAAAACACAAAACACAATTCTAATTAATAATGTTTTATGTGTGTGATTACAATGATTTAGCCATATTGGCTACAATCATTTAGCCACACCTTTTAGCATTTTGTTAGTGATATCGAGATAAATTCATAAAAAGCAAATAAAAAAAATTATGAAGCCCCACTTCCAACCAATCTATTGTTGAAGGTTGAAATTGAAAAAAAAAACTAAATATATAAGACTAATATATAACCCAATAGAAAGAAAATTAAAAACAATTATGAAGCATAATTCCTAAAACAACTTAACAATGAAGGATGAAAAAAAAACTAAACAAAAAAGAAAAAAAACACAAAAAACAAATAGTATTTTATGGATGTAACTAGAGTAATTTAATCACACCCTTTAGTGTTTTGTTAATTTCAATCTATTGATGAAACAATCAATTTGTTTATGAAACAATCAATTTGGGGAACAATAATTGTTGTAAGTTGCAAATGTAAATACATAATTAAGTGACATGTAAAAATGATTGTAGTATGTAAATTGATGGATCAGTATTTTTCTTATATATTTTTTACCTGGATCCTCGTTGAGAAGAATCAAGGGATGGATGGTCATAACAGACCTTGGGCATAACTAAGCATTGAGTCCAAATATGCAGGGGTATGGAAAAGCTACCAAACCCAGTGTTTTAGGCTCGGCCAAACGCTGAGCCCAATCATACATGGGTTTGGAAAGGCTACCAGACCTGGCATCATTAGACTTAACCAAGTGACGAGCCCAATCATACATAAGTCTAGCAAGGGTACCAAACTCAGCATCCCTGTGCTCAGCCAAACACTGAGCTCAATCATATATGGGTCTAGAAAGGTTACCAGACCTAGCATCCTTGAGTATTTATCGCCAAACGTTGTTTTTCTTCTGATAAAGTTAGAGATATTTTTCTTCACAAAAAATACGAGGAAGATATTACACTTTAGCCCCTTCTCACCTTAACGCGACAAGACTCATGAGTTATAAATATACAATAAATCCTTTAAACACTAGGTTATTAATCTTCATTCTCTACTGCATATTTATTTTTAGAGACTCTAAAATATCTTAGTTTTTTCTCTCAAAAAGATATTTACTTGAGCATCGGAGAGTTCCTAAATTCACCAAATCAAAAAAGCAAAAAAAAACATATAAAGTTCGATAAGAAAACG
>Ga0325402_1001588_pt1 | contig 18857 bp, 8 predicted proteins | sample PopdelMetagenome_22_FD_207212 | JGI IMG/M metagenome (GOLD analysis project Ga0325402, IMG submission 207212) | Populus deltoides microbial communities from Bellville, Georgia, United States - Xylem-PdKOR-R3 | ecosystem: Host-associated > Plants > Phyllosphere > Stem > Wood/Secondary xylem...
GGTTCTGATTTTGTAACAAATCATTCCTTTGGCTTTAACAATAACAAGCTTCTAGCTTAACTCTCACTGTTTATTTTGCTCTTGCTCAAATTAAATCGCTCTCACCAATCAAAAAGCCATTATCTCCTAAGTTACTTGCGCAACCATCTTCTGTTATCATTAGGATATTCAAGTAAATTACGATATAAAGAAAGTGGGGTTCACGAGTTCATACAATCAGACATCAAATATCAGGTAAAATGTCTAGCATAATTTTTATGACCAATTTATCCAGTATACCTGAGCCGCAAACTCTTGTTCGACAGCTCTGCCTGCAGCAGCCTCTTGCTCAGCTGCTACTTTCCACCTTATAATTTCTTCTTCTGCAGCAGCAATGTCCATCATAAGTCCTTCAACCTACAATGCCGGAGAGGCCAACTTGGTAATCAAAACACCAAAACGCTTAAAAATTATTTGTCGTTCTGAAGTTGTCCATAAACTGTGCAGTTAACTGCCTAATATTGAACTGGCTCAACACAACATTAAAAACTCACACTTTCATTTGCCACTCTCTCCTTCTCTTCAAGCTCTTCTACCCTGCGCATTCTATTGCTCAGCTCCTTCGCTTGAACCTCTACATCCTCTTGAAGTAAACTTGACTCTGTCCTTCATAAAGGAAAGCACAAAACATAACAGAAGAATACCTAGTCAGTACACAAATAAAATATGTTTACTATCTACATGCAGCCTTATTAGATGAATCGTTTGAAATACCTTAGTTCCTCCACAGAATGCTGCAGCTCAATGATCTCAAGCTGAGATGCCTTGACGATATTCTCCAAAGCACCAGCCTGTGTACAACATACAAGTGCAACGACAAATTCGGATTTCAAACATACAAACATAACAAATATGATTGGACAAATCAACTCTAAACGATATTTACCAGAGTGTATATTTCATCACTCTCTGTGTCCGGCAAGCCGCCTTTATCATAAGATACCTTACCATCCCCAACCACCTTACTGAATTTGAAATCTATCCCAGCCTCTCTTAAACCATTTTCAGCAACTTGAAACAACTCACTTGTTTTGGAGGATGGGTGTAATTCAATCCTCTTCGACAAGGCACTCCTAAGTAAAGAACCGATATGTTCTTTCTCCTTCACTAATATACCCACTGTTTCATTCAAATTCTTCTCTTCGTGATTCTTCTCCTCTACCAAATCCCTTGTTTTTTCAGCGACAATTCTACTCACCTCATAAATTGATTCCATCCCGGCTAAAGAAGCACGTATATTCTCCTCCACTTCCGTTTGTTGGGGGAGAAACAATGACTCTGACACCTCGGAATCCAAATGATTGCTATCAACTATCTTAATGACATCATAAAGACGGTTATGAATTTTCGCCACCAAATTCAACTGATCAAGCAACAAAAGTCTATGTGATTCCATCTTCGACTCCAAATTTCTCAACTTATCATCATACTCACCAACCAAGTCCCTCAACCCCGATGCTTCCTTCTCCACCAAATGCTTCCTCTCCAACATCTCTCTCTCAATCTCCGATACTTTCCCCTCTTTCTCGACCACACTCTTCTCTAAATCCTCAACCAACGTCGTTTTCTTGGCAACTTCATCTCTCAATCCACTAATTGTAGCCTCAAGCTGAGAAACCTCAATGGCAATCTCGTAATTCCTCTGCTCTATTTGTTCTCTAGCATCATTTCTAGATTTTGCAGTGACATCAATCTGCCTAACAAGCTCCTCGACAATCTCATTCGTCCTCTTAATAACTCCAAACGCAACCGCCTGCAATCCATTGTATTTCTGCGACCTAGGCAATCCTCCCGCTGCGAAATTCTTGAAATTACTAAATTTCCCTGATATCTTATCAATTCCACTAACTAACATATGCCTCGAATTCTCAATCTGCGATTGCAAATCATCGAATTTCTTCTCAATCTCCTCTTTTGATCCGTTCACTTGAATCAATTCATTCGATAATTTCTCGTTAGCTTTCAACGCCTCTTCTTTCTCTCTCAGCGCTTCGTCTCTCTGCCTAGAGCACTCGTCTCTCTGCCTCGAGCACTCGTCTCGCTTTTTTATTGCTTCGTGCGCGAGAACTTTTAATCGATTAAATGACACTTGCAGTTCCGATTTCGAAGTCTCGGCTGCCTCCCGTGCCGCTCGCTCGCGATCGAGGAGCTCACGGAATTTCTCAACCGAAATATCTTCTTGACTCGGACTTTTTATTACAATCTCCACCGGATCTTCCCCTTCCACATCGCTCAACACCGCATCGGCGTCATCGTCGACGGTGCTCGCCATTTGAAAATTCCAGTACTATATATTTTTTTTTCAATCGAAGAAATCAGATCATGATTTATTTTTAATTACTATAATTTAGGAGTCTGTTTTTTAAGCCCCCGCTATTAGATAAAATAAAAAATTGAAAATAAAAGTTTGATGGAACAAGTAAGGATAACTTGCAATAGACGGAAAACAGAAGGAAAGGAGGACTTGGAATTTGATACGGATTGGGAAAGGGAGGGACTGATTAGAGAGATAATTGTAAGTTTAAGAAGCGAAATTGAAGGCCAGAGATAATGAGACAATCACAGGAAGCTGCAATCTGACTTCCCAACAACCGGTCTCTGTCTGTTTTTCTTCACAGGAAATTTACAACAAGAGCAAGGAAGTTCCAAATTAGTCCCTGATTATTTGGGATGGTAATGATTGGTCCCTCAAATAATCAGAAGGTCTAGGTAGGCTCTAAAGTTTCATAATGAGTTCAATTTTCTTCTCAATATTTTATATTGTGATGGTTAGATTGGAATTCAGTGATAGAATCAGGAAAGAAGTCTTGGGAACCTAAAGAATGTTTTTCTTTGAACCGGTAGAGATTAATTAATCACGCTAAAAATTTTAAAATAAAATATAAAACACATTTATCATAATTTTTAATAGACAACTCAAGCTAACCTACTCCAAGACAACTTGGGTTATAGGTTGAGAGTTGATTTTGAGTTCATTTATATCAATTTATTCTTTGATTATTTATTTAAAAAAAACTTAAAACAATATAATTTTAATATAAAAAATATTTTTTATTAACCGGATAGTAAATTACCGAATTGACTCGTCAAGTCAGTTAAAGAGATAAAAATTCTGTTTTTATTGAGTAAATATTACCTGTAGGGGCAAAAATCGGAATCAAGTTTAAAATTACAGGGATCAAAATGAAAAGGTTGAATAAGATTGAATGTATGAATGCTTATGTTGAGTGGGTCAAGCTTTTTTCAATCTTAGGGCCAAGGCCCTGATGGTCCCCTCAGGTCCGTTGTTGGGCTGTATCATTAGCTTAGCTTAGTGTTCGTTGAGATCGAATCAAATATAGCTGCATAGTGCAACCAAAGAAAAATACGCTATAGCTGTTTAAAAGTGTGATTATAATTATTTTTTTAAATTTTTTTATTTAAAAATATATTAAAATAATATTTTTCAATTTTTAAAATTTATTTTCAAAACCAACACATTAAAATAATTTGAAAACATTAAAAAATATTAATTTAAAATAAAAAATAAAAAAATTTAAATTCTTTCAAAAACATTTTTAAAATGCAAAAAAAAAAGAAGAAAAACAGTGCCTCCATATATGAAAATTTGTGTTTTTTCGATTTATTCAGACGATTCCCAATAAAAATGACTGATTTGTAGATAAATTATATATATAAAGAAACAATTTTATTAGTTACTAATCGATAAAAAAATACCTATAATTATTCCTTTTCATTAAAAACACCTTTTAATAGCCCACTCCAACAAATCACTAAACTTGGAGTAGAATAAAAATTGCCCCACAATAGATTTCTTTTTATATATTATGTATTAAACACTAATTTCTTTTATTAAATAAACGAAAAAATTAATTTAATTGCTTCAATGAAAAATCGGATTAAACTATTATTTTACGCCAGTGCAAAATTATAATATGCATGTAAGCAACTGATATTTAATTCTTAAAAACGGTAATACAAAATATTAGCCAATTGCGTAGTAGTTATTTATTAATTAGTGTGAAACAAAGTTTTTAAAAGGAATAAAAAAACACTTCTTTTAACCCATATATTATAATTTTCAAAATAATAAAATTTATTCAAAACAATAAGTTTGAATTATTTTTCGTGAGAGAATAGAAAATGCCATAAAGAGTTTGTTTTTATCACGATAGTCGAACATGAATTAAAGCTTGATTCAAATTTAATCTAAATCTTGATTTAAATTTAATCTAGATCTTTTAAGTCATTAAAACATGAATTAATTATGGTGATAAATTGAACTACAATATATTAATTATCATTTTATATCAATTAGTTTTTTATAGGAGAGGACATGAGTTAAATCCCACAAGCTACACATTTTTTCTCTCACAAATTTTTTTATTTAAAATTAAAATATAGTATTGAAATTAGATTTTTTTCACACATTTGACTTGAATTGACAAAGCTTTTTTTAGATGAACCAAAAGTACTAATGTTCAATTCATCAACTAAATTCCTACACTAGGTAATTTGGTTTTTTATTTTTTTTAAAATACTTAATAAGAGTTATAATTGAATCAACCTGGTATGACTGTATTAATATTGTCTTAAATTATTTAATTATAAAACCAAATTTAACAACTATGATTCTAAATATATTATTTTAACAACATAATATTTTATATTTATTCAAACATATTACTTATTTCCTAGCATTCTTTAATCAAGTGCATCATCATCTTCTTTTCATCTAGTACAATAATTTAACCTAAAAAAATAGAAAAATATCTCGAAATTGTAATAAATAAATATTTTCTGTTTTTCATTGGAAAACTAAAAAATAGAGTTAAAAATAGATTAGAAATTTCGATAAACAAATGATTTTTTTTTTATATTAAACACCACTTTAAATTCCTTTAAGTGAACAAAATAGTTTTTTAATTTATTTTTAGATACTACCACCATTCATATGATTTTAATTTTTTTTACACCTTTTACATCGTTTTTATGTATTAAAGAAATTACTATTTTTTTTTAAAAAATATTGATGGAAAATCTAAATAAAAAAAATCTTTTAACTATGGATCAACTTGTTGGGTGTTCTATAAGCATAAAGAGCACTATGCGGCGGCGCGCGCGTGTATATATATTTGGTGCAGAATTTGTCTTAGAAGGCATTTTCCACGTGCAAGAAAAACCAAAGACACAAAAAAGTCAATAAATAAAGTGCTTTTACTCCGCGCAAAACCATTAATTCCTATAAATCAAGTTTCGGCTGCTGTCAATCTTGTGTTTTTGCCTGTTTCCATTCGTAGAGCTTTCTTCTACTACTGGTTCCCGGCTTCTTTGGTCTCCGGTGCACCTTGCCACTGTGCTTTTTTGCTTTGCTTTCTTTAAGCTGTTCGCTCGTTCTTACCACAAAAAAGAACAAAAAATTAAGTTCAATAAATAGGGTTAGAAATTCCCCCGACTTTATTTCAACTTCTGTTTTTGTAATTAAGCCAGACTAACAAAAACAAAAATAAAAATTCATTGTAGTGCTAAGGGCGAAAGAAAGGAGAAGAAGCTGAAAAGGCCCTTAATTTTGTTCTTATTTTGGTCAATTACACTACACAATCTTCAAAACTCCTAGCTGCTGCTACCAGTGAATGCGTCCTACCTTATTAATTCTTGAAAAAGCTTTGATTTATCCCACCGTCACTTCCCCAATCTCTCCCCCAAGCAAACATAGGGATGTGACAGGAGTTGTGAGACTGTCCATCTCTTACTTGGTTCCTTTTCCAAGCAACACTTGATGAAGCTCCTGAATTCCTCTGATGCTTCCTTCGGGAAGCTAGGGAATTCTCCGAAGCATACCACCAATACAAGCTCCATCCAATTACTGGGCCTCTTGTCAGCTGGAAAAAATGGAAAATGCCCCACATATAGCTCCAATAAAGTAACTCCCAAGCTCCAGACATCTCCTGCATACACATAGCCTGAACCAAATGTGTGCGAGTCCAACCTTTCAGGGCTCATGTAAGCATGTGTACCCTCACACATATTGTGATGGTTAGTGGCAGCCCTAGTTCCAGTCCCATGGACAATCTTGCTCACTCCAAAATCAGCAATTTTCACCTTCATGTCCTTGCTGACAAGAAGATTTGAAGGCTTTATATCTAGATGGACAATATTGTGTTCATGGAGGTACTTGAGGCCGTTGAGTACTTGGTAGGCAATGTGGGCAAGTGAAGTCTCAGAGAAGGGACCGTTGGCTCTAAAAATTGTATCAAGTGTTCCTGCATCCATATACTCCATGAGTATAGCTTTTTCACCAGCTCGTGGCTCAAAAATCCCATGACATTTGACGACGAAAGGAGAGTCTATGCAATTTATGATTTCTGTCTCGTGGGATACATAAGCGTCATTTGTACCCTGCTGGATGGTTTTCAGTGCATAGATGGCTAATGTTTGTCCGTGGCGTACCTTGTAGACACTGCCATGATTACCACGGCCTAGAACGCAGAGTTTTTCCAGGTCCAAGAAGTCCCCCACCCCTTGAATCGTAGTGCCAGACATGGGCTTAGGGAAGCAAGGACACAGAGCGCATTCATCAATCTCTAATTCTGGAAGGGGATCAAGCTTAAGATGCTGTTGCATTCTGTGTCTAATAAGAACCATGTTCTAACTGTTGGTTTTCTTTCCTTGACAAAAGGGATTCAAGGAAAATTTGAGAAGTGTAATTTTGCTCATCTGATTTGCCAATTGCTATTGTTATATACTGTCTACAGACCAAATTAGGACGCGAAAGAGACGCGAGGGATGGTGTTAATGGTGGACGTAGTGCATTTTTGGAAGATGATCGTGCCACTGGCGACAAAGTTCGTAGACAACTAGCAATATAATATCGTATGTACAAAAACGAGGATGGACAATTCTCGGACTTCTGAGAACATGGTTATAGTGGACATGGCACTTTATAGACAGTTTGAGCAAACAGTCTTCGCCATGAAAACCTATCCAAAGCCACTATCTCAGGTTTTTTTTTTTTTTTTTTCTTTTCCATGTGGATAGAACACTTAGAGATATTTTGGTTGGTCGTTTCTTCCTCACCTATGTCCCGTAATGTCCGTGTTTCGGTGTTTCGGAAAGAACCAGTGCTGTGGGATTCCGATCTCGAATTCCGTATTTCATCAATTAATTTATATTATAGAAAAAGGAATTAGTTACCTCGTACCGACTGATCAATGGAGCAATTTACCGATCTCCTAATGCAATATCTCATTTCTCGGTAGAGTTGTTAATCTATATTATTATTATTATTAATTAATACTCTAAAACTCGTGAGGAAAGTAGCTTTTCCTCACACGTTCTTTTTTTTTATTATTGTTTTCTTTTGTTTTTTTTTCGTTGCAAGTTTGTTTGTTTTTTTTTGTTTTTTTTTTCATTCCTGCAAGTTTGTTTGTTTTTATAGGAATGAAAAAAACTTGTCCTTCTGAAGCAGGCACTTGAACGATTAAATTTGATATTTTATTAAATAATCTTAATTTCAAAATCTTTAAATGATAAGAAGGAAATCTCAAAATTAAGGAAGGGCTATCCTATTCCATAATGTGAAGAATATGTTCTCCAACTAGAGGGTGTTTGTTTACATGATAGCTTTAGCTTTTAAAGTAAATCGCGTAAACATTATGTTTGGTAAGATTAAAAAGCTATTTACTGTTTGTGTAGGACCCATATATTTTATGTTGAAACTGCCGATTTGCACAAAGCAACTAAGAGCTGCCTCTCCCCCTGCCGCGTCTATGCCAGGTGAATTAATTCACCAAAGCACTGTTCACTTCAAGAAGTGAACAGTGCCCAGGTAAGATTAAATTACCTGGCACTGTTCACGTGGACAGTGCCAGGTGAATTCTAACTACTTAAATTGTGTTTTACTCAAAAAACTAATATTTAATATTATTTAATAACACTATATAAATTAGAAGGACATCGCATGATAACGTAACATTTGCGGAATTTGATTGGAATTCCAATTTTGTTTCTGATGATATTTTACCTGATTTTGTTGCACGCTCAAAAACTTATGGAAACTATAGTCCTTATCAGATGAATTTCATACGTGATGAAATTGTAGATAAGTTAATGGAATAATAAAAAATTATTTGATATAAAGTATTATTTATTTAATGATGTAATAGTGGTAGTTAAATCTAGAATATTTAAATTAAAAACCATCAATATTAATATACATCATATTTGGTAAGATTAAAAAGCTATTTACTGTTTGTGTGGGACCCATATATTTTATGTTGAAACCGCCGATTTGCACAAAGCAACTGAGAGCTGCCTCTCCCCCTGCCGCGTCTATGCCAGGTGAATTAATTCATCTGGGCACTGTTCACTTCAAGAAGTGAACAGTGCCCAGGTAAGATTAAATTACCTGCGTGAACAGTGCTGGGTGAATTCTAACTACTTAAATTGTATTTTACTCGAAAAACTAATGTTTAATATTATTTAATAACACTATATAAATTAGAAGGTCATCGCATGATAACGTAACATTTGCGGAATTTGATTGGAATTCCAATTTTGTTTCTGATGATATTTTACCTGATTTTGTTGCACGCTCAAAAAATTATGGAAACTATAGTCCTTATCAGATGAATTTCATACGTGATGAAATTGTAAATAAGTTAATAGAATAATAAAAAAATATTTGATATAAAGTATTATTTATTTAACGATGTAATAGTGGTAGTTAAATCTAGAATATTTAAATTAAAAACCATCAATATTAATATATATCTTTTTTAGTTACTTTATAACCTCAATTTGAAAAACATGTTTAACTAAACACATTAAACTAGTTTTTATTCAACCTCAATTTCAACCACAGTTTTAACTAAACATATATAAATATCAAACCTACCTTAACTAAAAATACTTTTTATAAAACAATTTTTTTCAAACCACAACCATAAAAGCTACCATAATACCTATTTGTGATGATGTGACCAATGTTTTTATTCATAAGCAATATATATAGTTAAAAAGACTTGTTCTTTTTGTTAATACAAATTTTTATTTTTAACTTTAATATTATTATTTATAAGAAATTAATTTCATAAATGCACTAAATTAATTAATATGAAAGTCATACCTTTAAAATCGTTTTAAAAAATAATTTTAATTAATATGTAAACTAATTTTGATAATATCTTTTTATTTTGCAAATCCCTTGCACATGACCAATCGTTGTTGAATTAAAAGTCCCTTGATCTGGCTTCTTCCTCCATCCATTAAAGTAACTGAGGTAATGGACAATTAAGCCTTTCTCTTTCATCATTTGAAGTAATGGAATTGCATCATTCATTATTGTTTTTGTAGTTGTTTACAAAAGAGAGGGTTGGGAAGCAAATTCCATAATAAGACATGGGTGCCTATTGAATTAGATAAATTTTAAAAATATTTAATTAGTAATTATTATTTTTTACTTAATTTAGAAAATCATATTAGAACTTAAAAAAAATTACAAAAATAAATCTATCTAAATATAATTAAAATACATATATTTTAATTATCTTTTCATCGCATACCAATCTTTTAGAGTGAACAAGATTACCTATGGTATTGGAATTGAAAGTGATAAATTCAAATTTAACAGGCCTTAAGAAACCCTTAAAGGACCTAAAAAAATCTCAAAAGTCCAAAAAAAATATCCTTATGAACCCGAGTTATTACACCCGAGCCTAACTACTACCAAGATGCATGGGTTTAGGCATGGTAGCTCGAGCCCAGGCTAGGCTTGACATGCCTAGTTGGTTTAAGACGTGCTGCCTAACACGTACATGGGTTCGGGCTACCATGCCCGAGTCTAATATGCTTGAGTCTAAACAACATGCCTAAATCCATTTTCATCTCTAATGGGTTTAGACACTTTATTCGAGCCCAACACTCCCTTGATAATTTTTCTAGGACCCCACGCGGGTCTCTTAGTATTTTATACTAATCTAATACGTATTATTTTGAATAGAATACAATTCAAAAAATTATAAGGGTGAAATTACACTTTAACCCCTCATCTGCATAAAAAAACTAGACTCATGAGTTATAAATACATCATGAATCCTTCAAACTTAAGACTCACAATCTCTTTATTCTTAACATTTTAATCATATATATTTTAGAGCACATCTCTTTAAAATATCATTGTATTTTCTCTTTCTACAAAGTTACTAACATAAGCATTTAAGAGTTCCTATATCTATTAAAATGGACCTTATACAGGCACCAGCTATCAGCCATCTTGGCTTACCAGGTACCACTAGCTACAAGCTACCAACCACCTAGGCGTTTTATATTAAGCCACCAAATACTTTGGTTAAGGAGAACGGATCAGATTGCTTGAACTTAGAGATTAACTAATTATCCAACACATCAACCTTATTTCTAAACATCTTGGATTTTAGAACCTCATCAATTGGTGCCACCACCTGTGGGAAACTAAAGAAGCCATCAATTTCTAAAACTTGTTTTTGACTTTTCTAGACCATTCCATGACACATAACTAAGACACACACCTAAGTTAGGACACGAGACAAATCTATTTGTTATTGCAGACACTTATACCCAATCGGACCTTCAATAACTCACTAGTCAGGTGCAACTCTTTACTTAGGCCGTATTGGCAACCTAAGGGCCAAATCCGATATTGTCACCTTAACAAGTCTTGACATCCTCAACAACACATAACATCTTAGTGCCACGACCACCAACCGTACCAAGTGTCCGTAGATAATTGCACTACCTTGAGGAGATTGAGAAAAATAACATTCATAAGAGTCCTTTAAGGGGTCGCTCGTGCCATTATGATACTCATGTACAAAGCTGGTATGTCGATCGTACTCTTTCTAGCTATCATGAGAAGGACACCAATTATTGTAACCGTCGTTCCATACCAAACTCTCTAGGCTCCCAATAGCCTAACAGATAAAGGACTAAGAGATGGTCTATAAATGAATATACCTAGGAGAATAACTACAACCCTCATAAGTGGAGGGGTTCTCCCTTGTCTAAAAAAGTATTGAACATTCAACTTTCTAAGGACTATATTTCTGCAAAAATAAGTCTAGACAACTATAATAGCCTGATCGATCTGAGAGAGCATGTACATAATGTACGTGGTAGTTTAAAGTTGGTCATCTAGGATAATGATTAAATGTGCAAAATCCTCCCTATAACCTTCCGGGGGTTTGTGCATACATGGTACAATAATTTAATATTAAGCTCTATTAAAGTGTTTAGTGACCTCTGCGTCAAGCTAGTGACACGCTTCAACACCAGTATACCTATAAAAAAAAAACTCCATAGAGCTATTTGGTGTTACCTAATAAGAGAACGAGTCTATACGGGCATATTTTAAAGGTTTAATGAGAAGATGCTCAAGGTAGAAGAATTGCTTGAGTCAATAGCCTTAGAGGCCTTGATAAGAGGGGTAAAGAAACATGCTATTTAGAGAAATTTTTATGTCTTACTAGACAAAAACTTGCTTAAGGTGAAGGAAGTCATGAAAAATCACATATGAGTAAAAGATGCTAGTTTGCTACGACATGAATCTCTTTATATTTACAAGGATAACTCGCATAAAGGACCTTCTATGTGAAAACATTCTCCTAGTAAAAATGAAAGATTGAGGAGGAACCATGAGGGATTAACCCATTAACATTTGGTGTATTTTAAGGATTTATAACTCCCTTTAATCAAAATAGGATAACTTATTCAAAGTCATCAGGGCAGTCAAAACAAACATCTTGGTGCCACCTTTAAAACATATTCCTTTTAAGAACTTCCCATGAACCTATCACTCAAATCACCTTAGGATGCATAATCTTTAATAGAAACACAAGTTTATTTTTTAAATAAAAATAATGAATCTTCAACATACATTTTCTATCCACATATCTTTAGTGGGGACTTGTAGACACTTTCTAGAAAAGAGATTGACTTGGTCTCTTTAGTGTAATAACATCACTCTTTTTAAAGGGGATTGACTTGAGCTTTTTAAGGCAATAGCCCCATAATATCCAAAGGATGGGTTTGAGGTCTTTCTATTACAATAACATCATTCTCTAGATGAAGCCTAAGAATCTCTTACAAATTCACTAGAGATTGATTTCAAATTCTCCATTCTACAGTATAGTCTTGAATTAACACATTCTTTAGATGATGCTTAAGGGCCTCTCACCAATTCACAATGGGTTGATTTTGGATCCTCTATTCTCTAGTGCAGTCTTGGACTAACATATTGTTCAGGTGATGCCTAAGGACCTCTCACTAATTTGCTATAGATTGATCTCGAATCTCTTATTCTCTAGTGTAGTCTCAAACTAACACATTTTTCAAGTGATGCTAATGAACCTCTCATCAATTTGCCATGGATTTATCATAGATCTCCCGCCTCTCCAATATAGTCTTAAACTGGCATGAATCTTTAATAAGGCTCCTAAGTTTTATATTATCTTCAGGAATGATCTTATATCGCTCACTCTTTTGTATAACCTTTCTCCAATAAGGGGCTCTCACACCCTATTACATCATCAGGAAGGTCATATGCCACCTACTCTCAGAAAAAAAAACCACTCTTTAGTGGGAGGCTCCCACGCCCCATGATAATTCTAGGGAAGTCACATATCTTCCACACTTTTCAATGGGGGTTTCCCAAGCCCCCACACCATCACTAGAGAGGCTATAAACCTTTCACTCTTTAGTGAGATCTTTCTCTAATTGAGGGCTATTATGCCTTATGCCATCCTATAAAGGTTATATACCTCTCATACTCCAATGTGAACACTCTCCAAGAGATGAACTTCATCTCATTAATGCAATAACATCACCCTTCATAGGTTTGTCCCCTTCTCTCCTTAGAGATTTTTTGAAGTATATGCATCAACATGAATCTGTCTCATCCGCCTCTTAAAAGTTTTTCTAAGTATGGATGTCAACATGGATCTATCCCCTAGCCACTTAGAAATTTCTCTAAGTATAGGCTCCACCCCTTTGGGTTTCCTCTTTGCCCTTTATAATTTTTGCAAAGTATAGGCGTCAATATGGGTCAATTCTCCTATCCATTTAGAAATTTTTCTAAATATAGGCATCGATATGGGTCAATCCTCCTATCCATTTAGAAATTTTTTAAGTATGGACATCGACATAGGTACATCCCTTTAACTATTTAGAAATTTTTCCATATATGGGCATTAATATAGGTCCATCATCCTAGCCACTTAGAAACTTTTTAAGTACTGACTCCACCCTTCATGAGTTCCCCTCATTACTTAGAAATTTTCTAAGTATGAATTCTTCCATGGTTCTCCTCTACATACTTAGAAATTATTTCTTCAACTATAATGCATACCTTTACACCCGTGCTTTTCAATATATTACCTAGAGTTTTCACCCCTTTTCACATATGAAGAAAACTCTACAAAACTAATTGTACAGGGTACTTTTATAAGTCTTTGCATATCAATATCACCAAGACTTGGGGGCTATTAATAAACCTAGATTTAATGGGTCTAAACCCCCCCCCCCAAATTTACCTTAACCCCCCCCCAAACCCAAAACAAATCCCTATGGGATTTGGCTACTACTAAGGTGTATAGGCTTTAAGCATGGTAGCCTAAGCCTATGTTGGGTGTACACCTAACTGGTGTTGGACATGCTGCCCACTACCCTTGGTGCTAGACATGCACCCCATCACTCACATAGGCTTGGGCTACCATGCCTAAGCCTAACGTTCTTGGGTTTAGACAACGTGTCTAGATCTATTCTTCACCTTTAATTGGCTCAAACACCTTGCTTGAGCATAACACTCAATTGATAATTTTTCTAGGATCCCATGCGTGTCCTCCAGTATTTTACATTGATCCAATACATATTATTTTGAGTAGTTTACAACTCAAAATATCATAAGAGTGAAATTACACTTTAGCTTCTCATCTCTACAAAAAAAAAAAGAAAAAAAGAAGAAGACTCATGGGCTATAAATATATCATGAATCCTTCAAACTCAAGGTTCACAATCTCTTCATTTTTAACATTTTCAGCATATATATTTTTAAAGCTTATCTTTCTAAAATATCATTGCACTTTCTCTCACTATAAAGTTTATGACTTAAGCATCCGAGAGTCCTTACATCTATCAAAGAGGACCTTTTGCAGGTAGCGACTACTAAACACCGCCAGCTACAAGCTACCAACCATTTGAGCTTTCTATATTAAGCCACCAGACATCTTGGCTAAGAAAAATAAATCAAATTGCTTGAGCTAAGAGATTAATTGATTATCCAACACATTAATTTTATTCATAAGTATCTTGGATTTTAAAACCTCATCTTGAAGTGGTAAGGGTACACATTCTATTTGATTGGAAGCTGTAGATGTTTTCTTAGCTAAGAAGAGTCATGATAAATGGATAGAGCTTTTAATTCATACACATGATAAATGATTTTGGTAATAATTATTTGGGTAAATTACAATAATTATTAAAAAGTTTTAAGAAATTGACAAAACTCTCCTCCATATTTAAAAAAATATATTTCATAAACCTTTTTTATACCTAAAATATCCTTAATTGCTATTTAGAAAATATAGTAAATTAAGAATTTAAAAAAAAATTAGAGAAGTAATATAAAAAACATACGATTATTTCTTACTACATGAAAATTATTATTAATTTCGCTATTTAATTTTAGTCAACTTGTTTTTCATTTTTTTTTGGATATTCTCTCTGATTTTTTTTTAAATTTCTTAATTTAACCATTGTTTATGAAAATAATAATTAATCACATTTCAAGTATAATATGATATTTCTATCACATTTATAAACTTTTAAGTGGTTTATATAATCTTATAATATCTCGGGATAACTATGTATTGTTGGATATATAGGGTGAACACAAGTAATTTTAACTTCTAAGTAGAAACAAATACACTGCACACTATAAAAAATACATCAAAATAGTTGGGAAAAAAAAATAATACTAAAACGGTTAGGAAATTCTTTGCACCGAAGACACCATTTGATTGCAAATCCACCTAACCCAAGAGAAAAATTAGGTTAGAGAAAGATTGACTTCACCACATAGTCGACGTGCTAAGTATTGTTGCTAGGTAGTGTTTATTTATTGTTTCAAGATAAAAAATAATAAAGATAATGGATATAGAAATTAAAAACATGTTTATATGCATTTTCTGTTTTAAAAATATAAAAAACTCATTACAAAACTATCATAAAAATATATATATGTATTTTATATCATCATTATTATTTCTAGGTAGTATTTATTTATTATCTTGAGATAAAAAATAAAGATAATGGAGATAAAAAAAAATATTTATATATATTTTTTGTTTTAAAAATACAAAAAGCTCATTACAAACTATCATAAAAATATATGTATTTTATATCATTATTATTATTATTATTTCTATTAGGTAGTGTTTATTTATTGTTTCGAGATAAAAAATAAAGATAATGGAGATAAAAAAACATATATATATATATTGTTTTAAAATACAAAAAACTCATTACAAAACTATCATAAAAACATATTTATTTTATATTATTATTATTATTATTATTATTATTTCTATTAGGTAGTGTTTATTTATTGTTTCGAGATAAAAAAATAAAGATAACGGAGATAAAAAAACATATTTATATATATTTTCTGTTTTTAAAATACAAAAAACTCATTACAAAACTACCATAACAACATATTTATTTTATATTATCTCTTTAACCAAATATTTCTGCATGATCAAGTAACTCTATGTATGAGGGGGGCTTTCAATTATACTATTTTTATTTTCATGGTTGCTTTTGCTTTTAAAATTAACCATGAAAAATAAATATTTGATAATTAATAAAACTTAATTTGTTATGTATAGACCTTATTAATTTCTGCGTTGAAAATACAATATCATTGAAATCACTATTCTACACACCATGCGCTAGGCTAGCTAAAGAATCAATCCGAATAGTCTCAGATCACGACCAGGACAACAGAGCACAATATTTTTTTTTTTTTTTTAAAAAGCTTTTCAGAAAAGAAGGAAACGTAGATGAAAGAGAGTAAAAATAAGTAAAGATAGAGAGATGGGCTCTTATATTGTTCAAAGACTGGCTGGCTTCCAAGAAAATGATTAGAAAGCAGCAGCCTGTACAAGTGGATGCTAATTGTCAACTGATAACTATTTTAAAGTTTGAAAACACCTTAGCAGCATTAATTAAATTTGAAAGAAAATCTAAAACACGTAGGTTATATAGTCTTTCACTGTAGTGTGTATATATATATTTTTTACAATTTAGTTTTATTTGTTTCCCATTGTGTCTTTCTATGTTTAGATTCATGGCTAATTTCTCAAAGATTGTGAAGGAGAGAGAAAATTAAAACAACCGGGACCAAAGTGTGAAAAAAAAATGATGGTGTTAGAGAAAGGAAGTTCTGGTTGACACCGAATTATCCTATAAAAAAGGTTGATCTCGGTGTCAATAAGTTTCATTCGATATAAAGAGTTTCACCTAAGTGATCTTTGGACCTCTCGTCGTCTAGGATGGTAGATATGAGCTTAAAAAGCTTTTTGATTTCAGATTGATTTTAAGTTTTTTACTGGTTTTTGGGTTATTTGAGGTTATGTATAGGTTTATCAAGGTATATGGAGTGTTTTTTTAAATATACAAAAAAAATTATGAAATTTAATTCTCAATTAGCCCAATATCGAAGGATAAAATCATAAAAAATAAATTTTTAAAAATAAAAAAGTTAAACTTGTCAACATGTCATTGGACTTTCTAAAATTTAATAATTTGTTTTTTTTTCAAAACTATATTTTTAAAAAATATATGATAAAAATAAAAATAGACGATCATATAATTAAGTTTAATTAGAAAAAAGCAAAAAAAGAATACCCTGCTAAACCCGCGAACCGGGACAGCTAGGGTTACCTTACTAAAATTGTGAAACGGATCATTGACTTCACAAAATTTAATAACCTAGTTTTTTTTTCAAAATTATTTTTTATTTAACAATTGTTTTTTTTAATAATAATAGACCATATGTGATGCTGAAATATTTTTCCGATACCAAATCGATGTTGAAATATTTTTTTATACCGCGATAACTATATAAAAGATAAATTAAAATAAATTATCAATTCTAAATCCTCATAAACATATCATATAAAGACTAAATAAAAAAATCAATAGCCAAAAAGAAAAAAAGGATCAAAATGCAAAAGATAAACAACACCGTGGATTATTATTATACTTTTTAGTGTTAATGAGTGTGAGGAAACAATATTTTTATTTTTTATTTAACTAATTTTTTTTTTAAAATAATTCATACTACGATACTAAGATATTTTTTTGATACTAACTTAATGCTATGAAATTTGTTTTTAAATTGTAATAATCATATAAAAAGAAAATTAAAATATATTATCAATTCTAAATTCCTAATGCTAATGAATGTTGGAAAATAATGTTTTTTTTTTAATATTGTGATAACCATATAAAAAATAAATTAAAATAAATTATTAATTTTAAATCCCTATAAATAAATCATATAAAAATTAAATTTTAAAATATCAAAATATAAAAAAAACACTATAAATTAGTATTATAATCCACAATTCCTATAGGTGTTGTTTTCTTCCATCTTTTAGCATATCTAAGATTAAATTGAATAGTTGACTTGTAGACATTATCGTCTATATATTATCAACTCATGAACTTCCCCTCCTTTTCAATGACGAGAAACTTCTATTACTTTATCGTTTGACCAATTTCACCTTTTTTTTAAAAAAAAAAAAATTAACACTAAACATTTATTGTATTTCCTCAAATATCAAGTCAAAGTTTTTTTTTTTTTTAATATTCTAAAATATCTTGATTATTAAAAGACAAATCTACCCCACCTCTCATCATCTCCATTAATGCTCCCAAGAATAAACTAAAATAGATGAAGATAACGTCCCCAGCACATGCGGGATTAATTGCAATCACGTTAATCTTTTTTTTTTTTTTTTTTTGCCCGCTCTAAAATGCATCTAGATGGGAGTAACATTATTATTTATTAATTAAATTAAAAAAATGAAAGAGGTCACAGCAACCTGGGGCCTATAAATAGAAAGATGAGGAGATTACATGCACGATACTTCGAATATGCCTTTTCATTATAGCTAATTAGTCTAATATTTTTTTAATTAGAACTTGAATCAGATGAGGAAAGCTCACGGGGAAGTATTTACCTTTTTTTCGTTAGTATTTCAACAATTAAAAAGAAGACTTAGAAAAAAAATTATTTAACTGAAGAGATAGAGTGTCTAGGATTATAGTAGTGGTGGTTATGATTAAAAGTATTTTTTTATTTAGAAATATATCAAAATAATATATTTTTTAATTTTTTTAAATTTTTTTTAATATTAACATATCAAAATAATTTAAAAATATATAAAAATATTATTTTTATATAAAAAAATATTTTTAAAATTTCTAGGAACGTGGTTTACGTTGCCGCGTTCCTAAACGGGTCAAAATATTAAAGATATAAAATAAATAAATATTTAAATAATTTGCTTTTGAAACGGTAATTATATAATTATGAAGATATCATTATTTCCACAACTCATATATATATATATATATATATGAGTTGCGTGTCCATCATACAAAACGCACTTGGCTTTCCTGCATTTCTTCTTTCTTTCGTTACTTGGGGCGTGGAATGGAGGAGTGCTTTATCATGGAAACTTACGGGAGAGTGACTTAATTTTCTCTACGCAAGCAAT
>Ga0325402_1001601_pt1 | contig 18818 bp, 13 predicted proteins | sample PopdelMetagenome_22_FD_207212 | JGI IMG/M metagenome (GOLD analysis project Ga0325402, IMG submission 207212) | Populus deltoides microbial communities from Bellville, Georgia, United States - Xylem-PdKOR-R3 | ecosystem: Host-associated > Plants > Phyllosphere > Stem > Wood/Secondary xylem...
CTGACAAGTATTCCACTACCTTATGTTAATATACTTATTTTGTATATTTATATCAAGATATTTACAACTTGTAAATTATTAATATCTAAGATATATATTAAATGTTATTATATTACTAAGTTAGTTGAACCTACCCCTCCATTTTAATATTATTTTCAGGTTTTTAGTTTTTGTTAGTATGGGACTTTGTTGAGTATTCTTGCTTCTTCAGTTTTAGTCGGTATGTTTTGCTTGTTCTACTAGGTTTTTTTTTTTTAGTTTTGATTCAATGTATTAAATGCTCCACTATTATAAATTTTTTTAAGTTCAAGGATTGAATTTTATCAAATGTAATAATATGAATTATTGTTTTGTTTTATGTAATGATAAGGAGTTTTGAAGTGTTATATAATTTTATTGATTTTAAGTAATATAATATTTTTAAAGATTATAAAACCCTATGAAATTTTTATATAATTTATTTTATAATATGTATATTTTAAGGTTTAGTATAAATAGAATGTCCTTACGACATTATTCCTATATATGTTACTGGTCATGAATCTAGTAGTATACGGGTCGTGACATTAAGGTTCTTGCAGCCCTTCTATTCTTTCCTTCGTGTTTCACTTTTAATCCTAATTACCGATTTCAGGTTGAGTTAACTTTAAGTTAAAGACAAACAAGTGCCACCCCCCCCCCCAAAATAACCTATTCTAATAACATATTCTACTTTATGCAATTATCGAGAACATGTGGGGATTATTTGATTCATTAATATATGTATGACCTGCCAAAGATCAGATCTAGCCACATAATAGTTTTTAATATTGCTAGGAGATCAACTAGTTTGGCTAGTCAATGCTTGAGTTATAGCTGGGAAGGGAGATTAGGGAGAAGAAGGTTCATCTTTTCTACATTTTCCTGCTTTTTTGGAGGAGTTTTGTTCTTATTTGATCCATAGCATACCTGAAAATTGTTAGCTCTCTGAAGTTGTAAAATGTGTTCTTCATTTTCAGTTTCTACGAACCCTTGCAGTTATGGAGCAAATAATGCCAGATTCTTGCATTCAAAATCCTTTGTTACAAGAACAAGAGCTCAAGGGATTAGAGCCCACAAATGCTCGAGCAGTGGTGCCATTCCTCGGCCATTGATCAAAGAATTCATTCCTCGTACTGATCTTCTTGTGCATGAAATTGTCGAGAGGCAGTCGCAGGCTAACAACTTAGCCAAGCAAGATGCCTGTAGAAGGGTAGAGATGAATCTGACATTACTTGAAGAAGCGTATAAAAGATGCAGAAACATCTGTGCAGAATATGCTCGGACGTATTATCTAGGTGGGTATAACATCCTGTTTCTGATAGGATGTAGTCCTTTACTTGACTGTAGTTTATTCTGATGTGCTATAGGTATTGCCATTCGTGACTGAATTTTGTCACTCATAAGACCTCTTTTGATGCAGCTTCTTTGCTGATGACAGAGGAGCGACAGAAAGCCATATGGGCAATTTATGGTGAGAGACTAACATCACTGAGTATGTAGATTAGCTGATTACTCTTTAATTATACGTTCCTGATAACTTATTTTCAATCAGAATTGGTCTGTTTCTTCTGAGTCTTGAGGAATCAGGATGGTTCCAACTCAAGGCATACCAATGGACTAAATGATCATTTGTATTTAATCCTAAAGGCTAGACCTTTGATTACCTAGCTAAGAAATTAAAGATAATTCATCTTCTGTTAACTCTTACAACTGATTCTCAAGTTGTTCTGCTTTAACTGATATGCTTATGCAGCTTGGGGAACTAGGATAGATGAAATGGTGGATGGCCCAAATGCTGTCTACATGGGCACTTCTCTTCTTGATAGGTGGGAGGAAAGACTGCAAGACATCTTCGACGGCCGCCCCTATGACATGCTTGATGCTGCACTTACTGATACAGTTTCCAATTTCTGTCTAGATATTAAGGTACCTGAAACATTTTCCCCTTTAGCCTGATTTCATTCCAATCTGTTCGTGCAAGAATCGTTCTTTTATTCCATGGCATGTGAAAAACAAACTACAAATTTTATCAAGATCCTTTCAGTTCTTAGCTTATTTATTTGCGTTAGTATTTTCCTTTGTTTCTTCCATTCACAGCCTTTCAAGGAGATGATCGAGGGTATGAGAATGGATACCTGGAAAAGTCGGTATGAGAACTTTCAAGAGCTCTACCTTTACTGCTACTATGTTGCTGGAACAGCTGGAATCATGACTGTTCCAGTAATGGGGATTGCACCTGAATCTTCTGTTTCTACTAAAAGCATTTATAATGCAGCAATTCATTTTGGTATTGCAAATCAACTCACAAACATTCTCAGAGATGTGGGGGGGGAGTAAGTTTTCAGTGCCTCAGTTTTGCAATTGCAACATGTTCTACTTGGTTTCAAGATTGTTCTTTTCCATTTTCCCTTCTCAGTGCATGGATAGGGAGAATTTATCTTCCACAAGATGAGCTTGAACAATTTGGTCTATCCGACGAGGATGTTTTCGCAAGAAAGGTCACTGACAATTGGAGAGAGTTCATGAAAGAGCAGATTGCAAGGGCAAGATTCTATTACAACCTTGTAGAGCAAGGGATCTCGCGTCTTGACAAGGCTAGCCATTGGCCGGTATCTATCTGCCTTCACACCATTGAAACACCAACATAAATCGAAAACTTTTCACATCTTTGCTGATAGATTGATATTTTATTTGCAGCTATGGTCATCCTTGCTCTTATACCAAAACATCTTGGATGCAATTGAAGAAAATGATTACGATAACCTCACAAAGCGAGCTTATGTTGGAAAGACTAAGAAACTTATCATATTGTCTCATGCATACAAAAAAGCTCAATCAGTTCCAAGCTCATTATTATTTCACTAAGATTGCGTTTCGCTGGTGTTTCAAAACCGAAGAGACAAGATACAAAAGAGATAGGAACAAAACCATAAAATAAATTTGCCACAAGAACATACTCTCTCTGTCTTAATTGTTTCCATCTCTTTTGTCTAATCAAAGCTATCTAAAAGAAGGTTCTTGTAGCAGTTGGCATAGAGAAGTGAAGCGTGCTTAAATTATACCAAGTGAAGTTTGTGTCTGATATTGCATCACCTCTTCAAGATGTGAATGCTTGTTACATGGATTGGCATTTGAGACTCATTATATGATAAGCCAGACATAAAAGGCTTCTCAATCACGTAACCATTAGCATGCCTTTATCTGTTATAACTGAATATCTGTTATAATAGTTATAACAGATATTCAGTTACAACAGCTGTAACTAGTAACTGCTATTCAGTTACACCAGTTGTCAAAGGCACTACGTAATATATGTATATATATTGTAGCTCCCCTGTAACAGAGATTAGTGAAAAATAGAGAAGCTGCATTTCCAGTATTTTTGCCTTCTCAGTTTCTCTTGGTATCAGAGCATTTTCCAAAGATCCAGTAATGGCTTCTGCTTCCACCCAGTCTTCTTCAGCTGCGGGTTCTCTTGGTTCTACACAAGCCACAACAATGATGCCCATACCTTCTTATCAGATGCTTAATCACACGCTGCCTGTAAAACTTGATCGCACCAATTACATTCTTTGGAGGTCTCAAGTTGACAATGTGGTCTTTGCCAATGAATTTGAAGATTTTATAGATGGATCTTCTATCTGTCCAGAGAAGGAACTAAGTCCAGGGGTGCTTAATCCAGCCTTTATTGCATGGAGACGACAGGATCGCACAATTCTTAGCTGGATATACTCCTCTCTCACCCCAGCAATCATGGCACAGATCATAGGTCACAATTCTTCTCACTGTGCATGGAAAGCATTGGAGAAAACCTTCTCATCATCCTCAAGAGCTAGGATAATGCAATTAAGACTGGAACTATAGTCCACGAAGAAAAGATCTATGACCATGATAGATTACATCATGAAAGTTAAAGCAACTGCAGATAGTTTAGTTGCTATTAGAGAACCTGTCTTTGATCAAGATCAAGTTATGAACCTCCTTGGAGGGCTTGGATCAGACTACAATGCAGTTGTTACTGCAATTAACATTAGAGATGACAAAATCTCTATTGAAGCTGTTCACAGCATGCTTCTAGCCTTTGAACATCATCTTGAGCAACAAAGCTCAATTGAACAAATTTCAACCATGACTGCCAATTATGCATCCTCCTCTAGTAACAGAGGTGGTGGAAGAACATACACTGGCAGTCGAAGCCAACATTATACTCCTAACTTCAGTAACTACAGAGGTCGTAGTAGAGGAGGAAGATTTCGACAAATTGGAAGATATAATTCTAACAATTCTGAGAAACCACAATGCCAGTTATGTGGCAAATTTGGTCATACAGCTCAGGCCTGTTACCACAGATTCGGTATCTCTTATCAGAGTCCTCAGAGCAGTGGCAACTCTTCCTTGATACCTAGTAATCAAACTTCTATTCCTGCTATGGTAGCTTCTTCTAATACTGTTGCAGATGACACTTGGTATCTTGATTCTGACGCAAGCCATCATCTAACTCAGAATGGAGACAATCTCACTGAATCCTCACCTTACAATGGGAAAGATAAGATCACAATTGGGAATGGTAAGCATCTATCCATTTCCAACACTAGTTCTACATGCTTGTTTTCTAATTCTCATGCCTTTCAACTCAAGAAGGTGTTTCACGTTCCATTTATCTCCGCAAATATAATCAGTGTTGCTAAGTTTTGCTCAGACAATAATGCTTTAATTGAGTTTTGGTCTAATAGCTTCTTTGTGAAGGATCTACATACGAAGAAAGTGCTTGCTCGAGGCAGACTTGAGAATGGCCTTTACAGATTTCCAGTATTGAAGAACAAGAAATTAGCTTATGTTGGTGTTCATAAGCCTTCTGCTTTTCATTCCTATAATTGTCGACCTGTTGATAATAAGGTGGTGCTATGGCATCACAGACTAGGTCATGTTACTTCTGAGATTGTAACCAAAGTTCTGCAAAAGTGTAATATCTCTTGTGGAAAGAATAAAGCTACTGTTTGTTCTTCCTGTCAACTTGCTAAAAGTCGTAGGTTACCCACTCATCTTTCATCTTCCCGTGCATCCAAACCACTGGAACTTGTTCACACTGACATCTGGGGACCTGCTTCTGTCAAGGCCACATCTGGTGCCAAATATTTCATCTTGTTTCTAGATGATTACTCCCGATACACTTGGTTCTACCCTTTACACACAAAGGATCAAGCCCTGTCTACTTTCAAGCAGTTCAAACTGCAAGTTGAGAATCAATTTGATACTAAGATCAAATGCATACAATCTGATAATGGTGGTGAGTTCAAGTGTTTTATGACATTTCTTCAGCAGTCTGGCATTCTTCATCGCTTTTCTTGTCCTTACAACTCAGCACAGAATGGCAGAGTTGAGAGAAAGCATAGGCACGTTGTTGAGACTGGGTTGGCATTATTGGCTCATGCTTCCTTACCCATGCCATTTTGGCAATATGCTTTCCAGACAGCTACGTTTCTCATCAATAGAATGCCTAGCCAGGTACTCACTCATGCCTCACCATATTTCACTCTATTTCACAAAGAACCTGATTATAGGTTTCTTAAAGTATTCGGTTGTTTGTGTTATCCATTCATTCGTCCTTACAATAACCACAAGTTGCAGTATAGGTCTGTCCAGTGCACGTTTCTTGGCTATAGTTTCAATCACAAAGGCTACTTATGTCTTGACTCTGTCACTGGACGAGTCTACATTACTTCTCATGTTGTGTTTGATGAACACAAATTTCCTCTTGCTAAGTCTTCTCCTTCAACAAATGCCATCTCAAATGAGGTCTTTCCTCCAGCAATCATCACTGCTTCAATTCCTTCTCCTACCTGTTCTTATGATCATCCTGCACCCCCATCATCTACTTTGCCAGACATAAGTACCAGTTCCCATTCTACAAGCGGTTTTGAGCTCACTCCTGACTCTAGTAATGACTCTAGTATCCTTCCTGAATTGTTTCATACCACTCCTCCTTCGTCTTCTTTCCCAGTTCCATGCATGACAACCAGATTAATGCGTGGTATCACCAAGAAAAAGTCCATTTTTGATCTCTCTGCTGTAAAAGTCTCAGAACCCACCACTCTCAAACAAGCTCTCATTGATCCACACTGGACTCACGCTATGGATCTGGAGATGGCTGCATTACATCACAATAAAACTTGGGATCTTGTTCAACAACCTTCAGATGTTAATGTCATCGGCTGTAAATGGGTATACAAGCTAAAACACAAGGCTGATGGGAGCATAGACAGGTATAACGCCAGGCTTGTGGCTAAAGGATATAATCAAACTCATGGTCTTGATTATTTTAAAACTTTTAGCCCTGTTGTTAAAACTGCCACTATTAGAAAAGTAAACTTCATTTAGATTTTCAGCAGAAAATTTTGCATGACAAGTTCGCTTAGTCAACTAGCGAAGTAGAACTAACTTTTTTGTTTATTATGTTGTTATACAAGAAATTTAATGGGAGGAAACAAATTAATTATAATTAATAAGCAATAAACTATATAAAAAAAATCAAATGAAACATGATAGCAAGGGGATAGAAAAGAAATATATTTGTACAGCATGTCACATGACAACCTTGGAAAAGAATAATGGTTCTGTTGCATCTATGCCCATGAGGATAGGTATTGGGATATATAGGAAGGAGAGGGCATCAACACAAACAAAACGTTAAACACAATAAAATTGAGTGAAAATACAATATTCACAAAATGTATATATATTACCTTGCACCTAACAAAAACCCACCATGAAATTTGCTTGAATAGACCTAGATAATCTAGATTCAAGTGAGTTAGTAAAACCCGAGTTAATATCGTTGTTTTTGAATTAATTATAAAAATCACTTAACAATAATTAATAAAAATGAATAAGCATTGACTTGATCCATTTTTCCATTTTATTAAACAAAATCAAAGTCATGTGTAGAATAAGATATAATTTTCGTAAAATTACATGGATTAAATTGTGTTTGATTATTTATTTTGAAAAAGAAGAGATAAAAATAGTGGAGGTAGAAGAAATATGTTGTTATGTCTTTCTTATTTTAAAATGATAAAAATTCAGTCTAAAACTATATAAAAAATTAATTTATTTTTATATTTTTATCTTTGTATTTTTAAATTTCTTCAACCAAATATATTTGTATCCTAATAAGTTTATATATAATTGCTTTCTTGTATACAATTTACTTTAATTTATTATAGGGGTGAAAACAAATGAATTTTATAATATTTTAGGCTTAGAGCAAATTACCTTTCACTATTTTATTTTATTTTTATCTTATTGAAGAAAATTATTTGGTTTGGCATGAGGTGAAACCAATTGAAATATCTAGTGAAATCAATCATTATTTTTTCCTTCTTTTGGCTCAATACTAAGAAAATTAATCGGTCTCTATATAGCCATTTGGCATTGTTTTTCACTGTCCCAAAGATGATCATTCTTCTGGTCACACTGTCTTTCACTTCGGCTTTTACCTATTAAATTTCCTTTCTGGTTTTGGCAAGCATGGTGAGATCCCAATGGATTTTTAGTGACTTTTCTCATATTTCTATGCTGGCTCGGTTAAGCCATTGCAAAAATGGCCTCAAGTCTCAACTTAAGCTGCATCACATCAATACACAGTCCATAAACTGCCAATAAGTAGCTCCAAACAGCAGCTTTCATCCTCGAAGATGGATTGAGTCCTGATGTTGAGATGTTCAAAATGTGTTGTCTTAGCTCCATGTATCATATAAGACTAAACCAACTGTTCATGCATCATGGCCTTCACAAGGGGAAAATGACGGCAAACATGGCCTATTCTTTGATTGCACACTGTAAAATTCATATGGGGGAGGTTTTTATTTTACTTGAGTACTACAAAATGCACTCCATTGTCACTTCAGGGCATAAATAGAATTAAGGTTGTGTTATTAAGGTTGCTAATGGACAAAATCTAGCATCTTGGTAAAACATAATATGCTCTAGCACCAAATCTAGGTGTTTATGTCTTTGCTGAAAATTAAAAACTATTAAGTTGTAACAAGATTTTGTAATGCAAATTGTTGTCATCGATAAGAGCAAACCATTTAATTAATCCTCCATTTTGGACGTAAGAGGTTCCAATTTTGTATCGCATGTTCTTATTTATGCACAATGGAAGAAGCATAGAGAAACAACAAACTTCAGAAGAAGAAGAAGAATCTAGTAAGCTTAAACTAGTGGGCCATTTACATGATGCTCTCATCAATGTCCTTTTCATATAGAGATTGAAAGGGAGAGAGATGGAGGGAGAGATACAGCTGTTTAGTTGACTTGATATTGCTAGAGGGTGCAAAATATTTGAGATATTCAATCCTTCATTAAGTTCTTAGGTACATTTTCTGATATTTTGAAGGGAGTCGTCGATCATTTTAGAGTGATCTGATCATTCTTCAGGAGCCTGTTCATACCTGGATAGAACTTGTTAAAAGTCGCCAGATGTGTTCTACATTTTCGCTTTCGGCTAAGCCTTGCGCTGGGGCACATATTGGCAAATTCCTGCATTCAAAATCCTTAGTTACAAGAGCAAGAGCTGGAGTGATCACAGTTCCAAAGAGATCGAGCCGACAGGCTTTTCCTCAGCTATTAAAACAAGGAATTCCTCATACTGATCTTCAAGTACATGAAATTGTTGAGAGGCAGTCTCAAGCTAACGTCTTGGGCAAGCAAGATACGTGTAGAAAGTCAGAGTTCCATCCCATGTTTCTCGAAGAAGCTTATGGAAGGTGCAGAAACATTTGCGCCGAATATGCCAAGACATTCTATCTAGGTAACATCCATAACTGTTTCTAATTTTTCACTACTTGTATAGTCCTAGAACACATTATTCAAGGATTACTAGATGATAACAGAACTGTCACGTCGTTTGAATCCATGCTGGATTGCTTACCAGTCCCTATTAGCATAGGTTTCCAAACTATGATTTATCACAAGATTTAATTTGCCTCTATATCTTGACACAAATTGTGTAGCAAAAGATTTATGTCCATTCTCTCTTGATGCAGGAACTCTGCTGATGACAGAGGAGCGACAGAAAGCCACATGGGCAATATATGGTAAGAGATTAAAGTCCAGAATACATAAATTTGCAAGAAAATTAAGATAATGCAATACACGCATAGAATTATGAGTATGAAGAGCTCATCAGGTTTCTAATCCTTAAAAAGTCGGATCATATCCTGGTGAATAACTTTGACACATTCCACAAAAAAATATTCCGAAAGAAGCAATTCGATGGATCCTAACGCTTGCACTAGAGATGCATTAAGCAATGAGATTTTCCTAAAAAGTAAACTGTTATGACTTCAAATTATTTTTAACTGGAATGTTTGCTGCAGTATGGTGCAGGAGGACAGACGAACTGGTCGATGGCCCTAATGCGGTGCACATGAGCACTGCTGTTCTTGATAGGTGGGAAGAGAGGCTGCAAGACATCTTTGATGGATTCCCCTATGACATGCTCGACGCTGCACTTACCGTTACGATTTCCAAGTTTTCTTTAGACATTAAGGTACTTGGAATATTTAGTAGCTGAATTAATTTATATTTTTGTGTATATTCTCAATCTGATGATAGAATCTTTTATTATCTCACAGCCTTTTAGGGACATGATTGAAGGTATGAGAATGGATACTAGAAAATTTCGCTATGATAATTTTCAAGAGCTCTATATGTATTGCTACTACGTTGCGGGCACAGTCGGCCTTATGAGTGTTCCAGTGATGGGAATTGCAGCAGAATCTTCGGTTTCTGCTCTAAGTATTTATAATGCAGCACTGTACTTGGGTATTGGAAATCAACTGACAAACATTCTTAGAGATGTTGGAGAGGAGTAAGTCTTTTCCCAACAACTTCCATTCAGTTTCCTCATTTGAATCTCTTAACTTAGTTCAGTCCTTTTTCCTTTCAGTGCTTTGAGAGGGAGAGTTTATCTTCCACAAGATGAGCTTGCACAGTTTGGTCTATGCGACAAGGATGTTTTCGCAAGAAAGGTCACTGATGGATGGAGAGAGTTAATGAAGGAGCAGATAACAAGGGCAAGATTCTATTTCAACCTTGCAGAAGAGGGGGCTTCACAGCTCGAAAAAGCTAGCCGATGGCCGGTGTGTGTTGGAAATTATCCTTTCACCTCTTGAAAAACATCCAAATGTAACCTATATTGTACGTGATGATTATTCGTATGTTGACAGATTGGTCTGTGATTTGTTGCAGGTATGGTCATCCTTGCTGATATACAGAAAAATCTTGGATGCAATTGAGGATAATGATTATGATAACTTCACAAAACGAGCTTTTGTTGGAAGAACTAAGAAACTTCTCACATTGCCCCTAGCATACTCCAAAGCTCAACCGATGTCTAGCTTGATCTTTCAGTAAATCAAGATTTTGTAAGCAGCCCTAGTGTGTGGAGGAGTGGAGTAAATAGTGAAACAAGGTTGTGTTTGTGTATCATTGAGGAAGTCTTCGAAGTATGAATGTCTATAAGATTGATTACACATTCCCCTAATAGAACTAGAAATTTTCATGGAAAGTAAACTGCAATACATTTCTTAGTTATTACAAATATAAATTATGTTCATCTGGACAAAAACTGCTTGCACTACAAGTCTTACCCTTCTTTGAGGCAATTTATATATGTTATTCTCTATACATTCACAAACAGAGAAGAGATGCTACAGTTTCTGACACCATGGAAGCAGATGCAATGATGAGGCTGTAGATCAACCGGCATCGATCTACTCTTTTCCTCTGAAAAGTTTCGAGTTCAGGTATCTCCTTACCATAAGCCTAACACATGGTCCAAATACTGAACACTCTAGGAGGGTTATTCGCATCACCTCTAATCCGCGGTTGAGGTACCCCGGTATTACACTAGTTTTTTACCCACGGGTCGGGTCATATTTTTAAAAATGCTATGAAATCAAAAACAAAAATCTTTTAAAATATTGAGAAGATAATACACTAGACAACATATTTTTTAAAAAAGATATTAAGATAGTGACATATTAGATCGATTCAAATCAATCATGTTTATCTCATGAAAACTTCAATCTGAGACATAAGTCTACGATAACCCGTGAAATTAAAAACTAAAACAAATTAAAAAACTCAATTTTAATTAATCAAATATTAAAGGTTTAAAATTAAGAAACCTTTCAATTAAAAACCGTGAGTCACCACACACACCGCCCGAATATTGCAAGGTGGCTCGCTCATTAAGCGTGTTTTGCATGTGCCATCAACTTTAAAAAAAATATTAAGTAAATCACCAACTCATCCATGAGACTGCATGATTATTGCAACAAAAAAAAAATGATGAATATGCTACTAAAGTCAAGCCTAAGTTTTTTTGTTTGCAAGGGCAATAGAGTAATTACAACGGCATATTAAAAGGAAATTTCAAAAATGCTTAAAGACCATTTTTCATAAGAGTAACCAAGTAATTTAATTATAAAAAATATTGTGAAAAGACTGAGTTACCTTTAAATAATTATAGAATGACTTATTTATCCTTAATGTCAGTTCATTATTTTTTAAGTGAAGAGTAAAAATATTATCTCACTATTACAATCATAGTAAAACATGTTATATGTCCAATATTTTTTCCACATCCTCACTCCCTCACTTTAAAAGGTATCTATAGGCCTATTGAGCTTTGTTTTTTTTATAATTTCTAAAGTTAATAGCCTTCGTTTGTTTTATAAAATAGTATAGTGTTATTTGCATTTTATTTCAATTATAAATTTAAAAGTGTTTATCATAAATCACACTGAAAACTCTATTGAAATCTTGATTAGAAACAACCTATAATTATTAGTTTTTTAAAACCTATTTTTTAAATCATAACCAGACAATATAAAAAATTATGTGATGTTTTTTCTAAGAACCACATTACTTGAGGGGGAAAAAAAAAAAAGCCCACCTAAACAAAATGGCGACCTACGGCCTTGCAAGAGACTTGCACCCTTTCATATTTGAAGGGAATCATGTTTTAAATCTCATAAAATGATCCCTCGTACCCAAATAGAATTGGGTTCTAAAGAAAAAAGGGAAAAGAAGACGTGTACGCTAGCATTGCACCTTTAAGTCTCTTTAGGGTTTTTGGTCTTTATCAGAGTCATCCTCTAGCCTTTCCCTTGTTGGAACCTGGAAGTATCTGAAAATAGACATGCTTTCATGGTTGACGTCCTTGCAAAAGATTCCAAGCTCGGTGAGCCAGCGGGCATTTGAAAATGACATACCCGTTGCAAAAAGATTCCGGAAGAAGAATCAATGGGTGCTACTTGCCTGAAGGTGATGCCTCAACACTTTCAACCTAACTGTTGTTATCACACAGGCAGTGACCATCTCTTCCACAAACCAATTTCATTTGTTCATCCAAACACCATAAATGGCATATATACCGTCCACTCGCAAACCAACAATCTCTCATCCATCAACAATCCAAAATATCAAACAGAACAGCGACTTCAGCTCTCCACAAAACCATTCAGGGGTGGGAGCCAGTTGACAGAGACAATTCCAGATCAATGTTTGAACTTCCTGAACTGAAATCGATTGCTTCCTTTCTGTTTTCAATAGAAGACAACAATTTACAAAATATAGCACCGTTGACATGAACAATATTAGAGTGGATAGTAGGAAAAACACCCTGCGTTCGCAGAAGCTTGTTCAACGCAATTCTGCCAGAAAATTGCCACTGAATCCTGTAATGAGCTGTCATGGGAAAGAGGGGTTTAGACCAATTCATGGCTCGACTATCGGATGCAACGTGCAAGTGAATATTATCTAGAGATATTAAGGAGGCACCTACTGGAAAACACTTGACTAGAACTGCGTGAATGGAGATAAAATATAAAAAGCAACCATTACAAGTCAACTCATTGTCTCTCTACACATCCCCAACCCTGAAACAACCATCCTTCTACAAAAGGGAAAAAAAAGGAATAAGAGAACAAAATCAAAATCAAGGAATAAAAAGAAGCCACATTGTTTGCTGGAAATGGTACATTTGCGGCTATTCTGTTGCAGCTCCATTGCTCCCTCTTATGGAAACTCAAGCATAATCAGCAAGCCAATTGAATCAAGGAAGCCCCACTTGCCCATTATACATGCTTTCTTGCCACCTGCCCACATAGCAAATTTATACTTGGAAATAGCCCTCAATAAGTAAACCAGCCAGGAAGCGCTCGCTAGGAGGATTCAGCATCTCATAACCAGCTTGAATCATAGGAAGTAATCTGGTGTTCTCCGGGTCACATCTGGCTCACCCCTCCTTGGAGCAGGCTCAAACTGCAAACATGATAGATTTTTGACAATTTTCAAGATATAATTTTGCACCTAGTGTATGTTATGATTTCTAGCATCATAAACCAACCTGAATGAATGTGTGGCCCTTGCAGTCATCAACTTCCAAGATAGATGCCATGTTTCCACAGCGATAGCAATAATTGGGTGCACTGAAGATAGTGACCACCTTTTGTTCCTGTCACAAGAAAACAAGCACAATCAAACACATGAAATTTGCAAAATGAAGCAAGAAATTTGCCAAGAGGGAAAAAAAGAGAGAGAGAAGCATCAAGGGGAAGTAGTTACGTGGCCCCAGTTATACCCCTCCATAACCAGCTGGTGAGCTCTTGCAATCAGCTTTAAGTTGTTTGTATGATTAAATTGCTCAGATATGTCCTGCAGAAACAAAAGAAGCAGGCTAAGAAAAAACCTGTTTGTTCTGCTAAAAATTACAAACGCAAGAGAAAAAAATGAATATGGGGAGTATATTACTTGACCGAAGGTATATCCAGCACCCCTAGGTGAGATGCCCCAACCACATCGATCATCAGGGTCAGACCACAACAAATCACACATGGGACCCTCATGGGGAACTTCTTGAACACGGTCAAAATTACGAATGTTATCAAGGGTTTCAATGGAGGGTGACAATCCACCATGGAGGCAAAATATCTCCGACTCAACCTTCAAAAGAGGAGAAAAACAGCATCTCCATATTAAATGCCCAAACTGTAAGGTACTATGGCACATCCACAAAGGTAAATGTAAATTTAGTATTCTTTCTTCAATTATATTGGTGGTAAAAAAATCTGTTACTCAGTATTTGTTTTTGCCCCCAGCACTCACCAATGCGGTAAGTGGAAAATAATCAAACAGGTCTGTAAAGATCTTCCAAACATTAGCATTGCCGTACCTGCAAACAAAAACCAGGGATACTTATTCTTCCTGTACATACCTGTGTCAAAACAATTCTATACAACTATTTGAATAACAGTGGGCGAGATATAAAGTTAGTTGAAATAAGATGGGATATACAATTCTTCCTGTACGTGGAAGTCTATTTTATTACTAGTAAAAAAATCCTACAGCTATTATCAAGTCCACTTCCTTTCAATTTCAAAAGTTCTTGGGGTTAAGATAGACATAGCTACTGCACTTCAGTGGGTTCATCAGAGGTAGTATATTTTTTTTCTGAAATTATATTGTTTAAATTGCACAAAGAACTCTACTTTTCTTCATAACAACCTATATTCATGCATCACAGACATGTTACAGATAATGTAATAGTCATCCAAGCTAAAAACAAAGAAATCCATCCACAAGAAACCTAATGTGCTAGCATGCAACTTAATTGCTATGCTTTTATCATCTCTTTTTTCGTTTTATTTTTGTTATAGATTTTCATTTCTACAAGCAGACTCAATTCTCCATCCATGTCACTCACAAAATCACATCCAACTTGAAAGTAATATTTATGTTTATGCATAATATACACAAGAAACATTAAGCTAGAATTACAAATCAAGGGCTGTAGGATTACAAACTAACTTAAAGATGTATTTCCATTAGAATAAGGATTCAGAAGAACTCACTTCCGTAGGCATTCATCATAGAAACCATAAACTTGAGTAATCTGAAATAAGGAATAAACATCCATGATCAGCCCAAATGATTTCATGATGAAAAGATAGCTAAGATAAGGCATTAAAGCATTGAAATCATAAAAAGTCAACCTAGGATAAAACAATTTATAGCATCAGTTGGCAGAAATACATTTGGAAGCATACCTGACGACTTTCGTGATTTCCCCTTAGAATTGTAATCCGTTGAGGATACCGCACTTTCAAGGCAACCAGGAGCTGGAAAAAAAATTCAGTACGCAGTAAGAAGTTAAGAGCCTCAACCAAACTGAAGTCGAAATTTATCAAAATTTATGTATAGCTAAGAGAATGTTATATAAGTGTTTTGTTTACCAAAGCTTAATTGAAATTTTTCCCAATTCAAACCAGAAGACCTTGGCATAAATATGGTCCCATAGACAACACTATAAACACAACCTAATATAATGGCAAAGTTTCATAAAAGGAGAAGAGAGAAGACAGTGAAGTTGAAATGCATGGAGAAAAATAAAAGGATGGAAATGCTTACTGTTACAGTTTCCACTGAATAATAGCCACGGTCAACATAATCTCCCATGAACAAGTAATTTGTATCTGGACACTATAACAAACAAAAAGGTCCAAGTGAATAATAGCATACTAGGCAGGCAAGACAGGAGTGGTGGAAGCTTAATACCTAAGATGATGGCATGATAAAGAAACAGAAATTAAAAACATAATCAGTGATAGAAAGTGAAGTAAAGTGATTCAATTGTATTATCCTTAACAAAAAAACACATGAGAGATCATGACCATGACAACAACTACAAGAAGAAAACAAGATAGGAGATAACAATTGGAATGCCCATGTCCGCAAGTGTTACTGCACAAAATTGCTCAATCAGAAACTTACCTTCCCGCCAATGCGAAAAAGCTCAGCTAGATCATGAAATTGACCATGAATATCACCACAGATTGTAACAGGGCTTTTAACAGGCTGCAAGTTATACAGATAAAGAAAGTTAATTACAACTCAGTGAATTCAAGAGTCCTAATAAGCTCATAGCTTGCATTTAAGAATAGATAGCAAAAGATAGATGCTAAACCGCAACATAAAAATGGCATATAAAAAATTGCAGAACTTATGCTCTTATAACAGAACAAATCAACATAAACAAGTAGAGTACCTGAACGTTACTTTCATCCATCAATATCTCCTTAGCTTTCTCACATAATGCCCTTACCTGAATCATAAAAACACTTTCATTGAAAACAACATCCCCAGGAGTAATTTGCCACTTCAGACAAAGGAAATTGTGAGGCACAATGATGATTTGATGAAAGATTGTTCACTTTATTTCACATGAAAAAGAGGGAGGAAATTGAGGTTATCGAATGGTGTGACATCAGGACAAGGAACCATCATTGAAGATGAAAGTCATGTAAGAAAAACTACCTCAACCAAGTACAGAAAATAGGCAATGAGAAAAGAGAGAAGGCCTTAGGAAACCACCATCATACTCATTAATAATTAGGAGTTGTCATACCCCACTCCATCCTCACAATCAACCCAATCCCCTTCTACTAACAAAAGACAAGAGAAAATAGAAAATCAGTGCCCCATCTATATCGATCCCTCAGCTTTTATCAAAAAGGTAACACAGCCAGCAACACCCTTAGACAGTGATTAGTTCTTCAGAATGACCAGACTAGTTATCAAGTGAAAGCGTGCCATCATCATTTAGTTGATCACAAGTAGATCTCAAGGTCCTTAACACCAACTCTGTCTTAAAAAAAAGTTAAATGAATAGAGCATCAACACACAAACTAACCCCAACAAATACAAAGGAACACCCTCCTTCAAGCGATGCTGTTGCTATGACACTAGGTATTCCAAGATTGAAAGCAATCTTCCTAAAACACGCCTTAATATTACACGCTCAACTCCCAGACTAGGACATCTTAGCATCACCACAAGAATACACCTTCATTAGTACATCTAGAAAGCTCAAGCTCAAACTATCCACTCCAAGTTAGAATACACCACAAAGATCCAAATTTACATTATGGCAGCTTAAGCAGCATAATCCAAAAAGCAAAAACCACATGCCCATATTATCTTAACCATCCAAAATATTTAGAGGTCTTCAAATCTACACCAACCATAAAACAAAAATCCAAACTTTTTCCCCAAGTTGACACCTTAACTTCAATAAATCCTAAGAAAAACATTCTAAAAGCAAAACCCATGGACAGATCTGCTCCAACCAGCCACAAATCTGCCTCAAAATCCCTCATGATCCCTTCAAAACACAGATTACACCACACACACGAAACAAAAAAAATCAACAAATCCCCAATTTTGACCCTCACAAATCCAACCAGATCCACACCATTTCTCCAAAAACAACCTCAAAACCCCAAAATAACAAAAAACTCCTTTAAAATAATCCAAAAATTTTTCAAAAAACAAAAAAGAGAGATTTTTATCATAAATTCCCAATTTCAACCCTGACAATCCCAACCAGATCCACACCATTTCTCCAAAAAAAAAACTTGAAAACTCTCAAAACCCACCAGAAAAATTAAAAAAAAAACTCAGAAAAGCACAAAAATAGAAACTTTTGACAGAAAAAAAAGGGGTTACCTCTTGTTCTGATAAGGGCTTGCACTGCATAAGCTGACTAATTTGCTCATCAAGGTTTCCATGTGTGTTTGAAGCCACCGAGTCCAAGCTCATTTTTTAATAATCGTTTTTGTGTAATCACTAATTTCTCTCCAATTTGGGATCCAGAGATTAAATCTCCTAAATTAATTACAAAAAATCGAAACCCTAGATTTCAATTTCTCTTTGAATTTTTCTTTTTCTAGAGAGAGAAAGAAACAGAGAAAATGACTCATGAGAGAGAGAGGGAAAAGAAGAAGCTATGGTGGAGATACCAATGGGTATTTTAGAGGGTTCCTCCTATTTTTGCTTGATTGGACTGTAATTGGGAAACATACATAACAGTCCTCCATTTATAAGTATATTGTATTAATAGTACCTTAAGTTAAACATTTATCATTTGTATCCTAAAACTACTGAGTTATACATCCCAGAATCTCCCTTTTTCAAAAACTGCTTAGAAATTATTCATCCTGAAATCTTCATTCTTAAGTGATTTTTTTAAGTAATATTTTTTATTTGCAATTATGATTTAAATATATTCATTATGATGCTAGATAAGATTTGTTAGGTTATGATATCTGCGAAACGGTATATAATTTATAATATATGATAAATAAAGTAGTTGTAAGTGAGAGTAATTTAATATGTTAATTACATGCATTTTTAAATATGCCAATATTAGTTTTTTTTTTTGTTGATGGATATTAATTATTGATTGCAAGTGACAGTGAAATAAAATAAAATATTCATAAGTTTTTTTTTTGTGAAACAAAAAAAGAAGACAATAAATTTAAATGATTTTATCATGATAATTTATAAGTTCAGATCATGCTAGTTACAGAAATTAAAATAATGAATATAATTTTCTAAGAAGTTCAGCTTATGAATGGCATTTCCAGCACTCTATTAAAGAAGGGTGTAGACTCTACCTAAAAAAATCAAAACCATCAAAATCAATACTTGAAGGGCTAAATTATAATAAATCATAAATATATATAAAAAAATAAACTATTAGTAATTGTTTTCAATTTGATTTAAAATAATAATAATATTAATAACATATTATTTCGATGACTGGTATGTAGTTTGCCTTAACAATAACCACCACTGCTTTTCTTTTAAAAAATATCTATTCGTTGTTTTTGTTTTTCCAGGGAGGGAAATTTAATTTGTTTTTAAATTTCGAAGTAACTGTGCTT
>Ga0325402_1001602_pt1 | contig 18816 bp, 14 predicted proteins | sample PopdelMetagenome_22_FD_207212 | JGI IMG/M metagenome (GOLD analysis project Ga0325402, IMG submission 207212) | Populus deltoides microbial communities from Bellville, Georgia, United States - Xylem-PdKOR-R3 | ecosystem: Host-associated > Plants > Phyllosphere > Stem > Wood/Secondary xylem...
TTAAGGGTGACAAATCTGATTCTAGCATATTTAGCATGATAATTTTTGGAATTTTATTATTTTTATTATTTTCTTCTTAGTTTTTGGGTTATTATTACTTATTTGGGTCAATTGTAAGTGGGCTTCATATAAGTCCACCTAAGGCGGGTCCATTAGGGTTTTCTTAAGTCTAGAGTCAGTATAAATAAAGGCATAATCAAACATGTAAAGTTACGTAATTTTTAGATCAATAAACTTCCTGCTGCACTTATTGTGTGTTGGTGGGATAATCTCCCTTCCTTGGTTATCTAAAGAACTGAAAAACGAATTATCGAAGAACAACTGTCTTCGTGGCGTCATCCTTATACTTCTCGTTCGCGAATCAATATTCGTTGGGTAGGGGTCTCCGTTTCCAATAGTGCTGGTGCCTAAGTACAAGTTATTTTTGTGTCACACTCCTATCAAACCTGATTTACTTGGCTTTCCGGGAATTGGTGTCTTTGCGTGTGGGTTGCGTGACCACGTGATCACGAGGTTCGCATCATTTGGTATCAGAGCTTGGCTCCATTAATCAGGTTATATCCTTCTGAAAATTTTGTTTCTTGTTGATTCCGCAAAAAAAAAAAATTCCTTAGTATCCAATTTCTTATTCTCCTTGAATTTGCGGCATATAAAAAAAATTGTTATTTCATTCTGTTATTATTCAAAATATATCAGTACCATAGAAAAAAACAAAAGAGAAAAGCAAAAAAAAAATCTGTTCAAAAACACATTTATTGGATTCTGCCGCAGAAAATTAAACAAGAGAAATTGGATCCACTCAACTCGGAATTAGGTCAAATTTTATACTCTGATTACTGGGCTCCTAATCGCACCACATATCAAATTTGGGATCAATTGGATATCTTTTACTTTGGGTTTCAAATTCGGGTCTAACCAGGTCTGATTCATAACATTTTTGCGTCAGTATATCAAACCTTATCGTAAATTTCTCAAACTTTATATTCTATCTATCTGGGTTGAGGTAGCACTATATCTGAAATTATAACTCAATTGGACATCATTTACTTTAGGTTCCAGATTCGGACTTAACTCATCGTAAACGAGTCTGTTTTACGTCAACTTTTGAAATTCGCTTGCTTTCTATTGTTTTCATTTCTTGCAGTTTATTTTCATCATATCCAACATATCTGGGTGTTGTTTTATTTTTTTTTCATATTTTGTTTCTGTTTTTTTATTTGAGTCTTCAGTTTCGTTCATATTTCGGATAGACTCGCTTGCTACTCGCGAGACTATCATCACAATTTTGTTTTGCTTGTTTAGGGAGACGAGAGGTGTGAGTGTGTGAGGATATTAAGAGTAGTTTGAGCGAAACATGAGCGACGTGAGGATAATTTTTTTTACCACTAACCAATTTTTGCAGGTACTATCATGTCAGACCAAAACAACACACCACCCCATCCTGAGGGAGAACTTACGTTCCAAGTTTTAATTGATTTTGAGGTGGTTTGCTTATGGTTCAAAATTAGACCTCGAATTAAAATCTCAAGCAAACGATATTAGAATAAGCTCACATTTGATATATGATCCAATCTCACCTTCAATAGACAGAATATGAAGTTTATTTGATTCTGAGGCGGTTTTGCTTATGGTTCACGAAGAGTTGTATTTCTGCAGCAAAATTGAATCATCTTTCAAATTTCATCTAATCTCTCTGTTTTTTTTATACATGCTACTGATATGATTAAAAAAAATAACAAGATGAAATATAACCTTTTTTATTTTTGCTTAGATGACATAGACACAAAGAACAAGAAGATAAACAACACAAACACTAAAGAACTTAAAGGAACACTAAAGAAAAACGAAAATAACAGAAGAATATGACCTAGTTTCGGAGCCTCGCTCGGATGCCAACTAATGCAAACCTCATGATCATGTGGTCACGCATCCCATAATTAAGATTGAGATCTGATCTTGGAAAGCCGAAATAGGTCTGATAGTAGGGTAACATAATGGAAACCTGCCCCGAGGCACCAACACCATTGGAATGAGTAGAATGACACCACGAAGCCAGTTAATCTTTGATAAATCAGATTCAGTTCGTTCAAGAACTGAAGAATGCAAAAATCACTCTCACGCGTTAAAACTGAAAAATTCAGATTAATATTCATCAATGACTTCGAAATTAAGGTTATATGTGTTTAAATAGTTTTTAAAAATTAACCCTAATAGATCTACCCTTGTAGGTTGAACTGACCTACATACAAAACTGAACCAAAAGCCTATGCCTGATCCAATCAAGCCTTGGATTCTTCGTCAAAACAAAGTTTTAATTAAGCCCAAAAATGAAAAAAATAATCAAAATAATTAATTTGTCATTAAATAGCACCAGCCTTTCTTTCCTGTATAGTTAGGATGAATAAGGAATCCTTAAAAGAAAAGGATTTTGTAACATTAATGAATCATTGCCACTCTTAGAAATTATGTTTCAGCTCATTAAAGATTCTTATGGAACTAGAAAATTTCCAAAACAAGCTGCCACATCTTTTTAGAAAAAAAAATTGTTACTAAATAGGAAGTCCACAAGTCAAAACTGAAGAATGCGAAAATCACTCTCACGTGTTAAAACTGAAAAATTCATAAGTAATATTCATCAATGACTTCGAAATTAAGGTTACATGTGTTTAAATATTTTTTTTAAATTAATCCTAATGGATCTACCCTTGGGGGCTGAACTGACCTATATACAAAAATGAACCAAAAGCCCATATGCTAATCCAAACAAGCCTTGGATCTTTGGTCAAAACAAAGTTTTAATTAAGCCTAAAAATGAAAAAAAAATTAATTTGTCATTAAATAGCAACAACCCTTCGTTCATGTATAGTTAGGATGAATAAGGAAACTTTTTAAGAAAAGGATTCTGTAACATTAATGAATCGTTGCCACTCTTGGAAATTATGTTTCAGCTCATTAAAGATTTTTATGGAATTAGAAAATTCTCAAAACAAGCTACCACATCTTTTTAAAAAAAGAATTGTTACTAAATAGGAAGTCCAGAAGTAAAAAGGAAGTAAATAACAGAATTCGTACAACCTGTCCTAACCTATATTGCAAGTCCTTTCTGATCTTTGATTCACTAGAAAATGTACCCTAAGATAGACAAATACATCTAGAATCTTTTGGTAAAGTTTCAGCTCAATCCAACGGTTGGATTTAGAGTTATGCTTAATAGTGTAAAATTGAACGGTAGAAACTTTTACGTCATAATTCGAATCTGACCTTACTTGGGTCGCATAACAAGGCTAAGCAGGTAAATGCTACAACTATATCTTTAATCCTTAAACTCCCTAACCCATCAAAGGTTAAAGACTTTAGGCCTATCTCATGTTGTAATACCATTTACAAATGCATTGCCAAGCTCATCACTAATAGAATTAAAGGAGCATTGCTTGGGCCTTTCCAATCTGCTTTTGTTGAGGGGAGAAATATGAGTGATTATATCTTACTTTCTCAAGAGCTTCTTCATAATTATTATAGAAAGGAGGGTTCGCCTAGATGCTCTGGATCTTATGAAAGCTTATAACTTGGTAAGATGGGATTTCTTATTGGCTATTCTTCGAACGGTTGGCTTTCCTTCTCGTATGGTTAATTAGATTGGTGAATGTATCTCTACTACTAGATTCTCAATTTCGATCAAAGGAGAACTTCACAATTTCTTTGCTGTATCTAGAGGTTTAAGATAGGGTGATTCACTATTGCCCTACCTGTTTGTTCTTGTTATGGAAGTTCTCTCTGGTTTATTGGGTCAAATGGCTAGACATACTCATTTGAGGTTTCATTGGCATTGTGAGAGGGAGGAAATTACTCATTTATACTTAGCTAATGATTTGATGATTTTTTGTAAAGCAAAGGTGCCCTCAGTTTCTTTGGTTAGGAATTGTCTTGATCAATTTCAAGTTGCTTCAGGTTTATCACCAAACCCCGATAAGAGTAATATGTTCTTTTGTGGAGTTGATCCTAATACAAAAATGGAGCTTCTTGGTGTTCTCGGCTATAGGGAAGCAAAACTGTCGATTAGGTATCTTGGTGTTTGCCTAAGAAGGAAGGGGGTTTAGGTGTCAAAAATCTTAAAGTGTGGAATCGGGTAGCAATGGTTAAACACTTATGGTCTACTTGTAATCCGACCAAATCTATATGGTCTTCATGGATATCTTCTTATTTATTGCGTGGTAGGAGTGTTTGGGTGATTCCTTGCCCTTGAAACTGTTCATGAAGCTGGAGAAAGATTCTCAGTCTTTGTGGTGTGGTTCAAAAATTTATCTACTTTCGTGTTGGAGATGGGCGTTCTATTTCTCTATGGTTTGATTATTGGCATCCGTTGGGCCCCTTGATAGAGTTCTTTGAGAATAAGATTGTTACTGATTCTAGCTTAGGAAGGGATGCGCGTCTGAGTTCTATTATTGCTGGTAAGGAATGGATTTGACCACCTCCTAGATCCCCCAAATTGATTAAGCTTATTTGATGTATTCCCACTTCCTTTCTCCCGGTTGATGGAAGGAGTGACCTTGTATGTTGGAAGAACGCTCCAAGGGATATGTTCTCTATTCGTCTTGTTTGGGACAAAGTTGAGTGTTTAAACTTGTTTGGCATAAATATACTATTCCACGATTTTCATGTATCTTGTGGATTGCTATTGATGATGCTCTTTCTACTCAAAATAAGCTAAGGCGTTATGGTATTATTCAGACAATCCAATGCCATTTATGTGGAGGTGGTAGGGAATATGTTGATCACCTTTTCTTTGATTGTCCATTCTCTCATCGTATTTGCTTTGATTTATGCTCCAAATGTCTCATTTCATTTCGCCGTTGTTCTTGGGTTAACACCATCTCTTAGCTTTCTGATTTGAATGAAGATTACTCTCTTAATTCTATGCTTATGAGATTGATATTAGCTGCTGTCATTTATTATATTTGGAGGGAAAGGAATGCTCGCTTCCATAGTGATGCTCTTCGTACTAGTTCGATGATTTTTAGAGATATTGTTAGTTGTATTGTTTCAAAAGTTAATTCTTTTTGTAATATGGCTTCTTCAACTACTAATAGAAGACTTCATATGGCTTGGGGATTTTCTGATGATATTTTCAACCCTATTTGATTTGATTTTTGGCTCTTTAGGTTTTGAGAACATTTTCACCTAGTTGTTCCTAGGATTTACCCAGTTATTTATGTTGTTTCTGTTTTGTTTAGGGTGAGCGGGTTTGTTCCTGAGTTTTACCTGTTGACGTCATTTTTCAATTGCAAGCCATAGGACAATAACTCGAGCGTCTAGGATCTGAAAGATGAGGTGAATTTGATAAAGCAACAGAATGTGGGCTGATCGCCGAGGAAATATGATCCTTAGGGTACGGAATGTCAGACCTAATTTTGAAGAGTTTGTTGACGACAACGAAGATGCAGGTGATGAGTACTATATGATTTTGCATCTTCTGGCCAAGGAATCAGGTCTGGACTGAATAGGGCTAGGAGGAATGTGAATTTTCATGGCATGGAGAATTATGAAGATGTGGATGGGGACCTAAACTCCAATAAATTGAAAATTCATAACTTTTAAGGTAAAAACGATCCCGAGGCTTATTTGGAGTGGGAGAAAAAGTTTGATTGGATTTTTTATTGCCTTAGCTATTCTGAACAAAAGAAGGTGAAATTGGTGCTCATTGAGTTTATAGAGTATGCATTGATTTGGTGGGATCAGATTGTAATAAGTAAGAGGAGGAATGGGGAGTGACGTGTTCAGACTTGGGGGGAGATAAAAGTCTTAATTAGGAGATGATTTGTGCCAAACCACTATTACAGAGACTTATATCTGAAGCTACAAGGTCTAAATCAAAGTTATAAGTCAGTAGATGAATATAACGAATATTTGGTGGGATTAGATAGCAATGATTCGAGCTAGCGTTGTTGAGGATAGAGAAGTCACCATGGCTAGATTTCTCGATGGGTTGAATCGGGACATTGCCAATGTTGTTGAGCTACAACACTATATGGAGTTAGAGGATATGATTTACATGGCTACAAAGGTGGAGAGATAACTTAGGAAGGGAAATGTTTGGCCAACGTTTAATTCGAGTTCTTCATCATCTTGAAAGCTGAATCTCAGGAGAGAGGGTATTGTCCGGCCGAGGTCTTTTTTTCCTTCCAAAGCCAAATCGCTAAAGGCTAAAGTTGATGTCCCTACTGGTGCCAAAGGTAATTCTGAAACTCAACCTAAACGTACTCGTAATGTTAAATGTTTCAAGTGTCAAGGACATGAACATTATGCTTCGGAGTGTCCAAACAAAAAAATCATGATAATTAGAGATAATGGTGATATCAAATCTAATTATGAAAGCATGCCACCATTGGAGGATAGTGATGGGGATGAGTTAGCATTACTAGTTGATGAGTCCTTGGTTATAAGGCGAACACTTCAAGTTCTATACAATGCTATGTACAAAGCAAGGTGTGGAGTTTAATTATAAATAGTGCAAGGAGTGTTAATGTTTGTAGTACCACTCTTGTTAGTAAACTGAATTTTTGTATTGTTAAGCATGTTAAACCATATAGATTGTAATGGCTAAATGATTGTGGTGAAGTGAAAGTGACTAAACATGTTGTAGTTCTATTTTTTATTGGGATGTTGATGAAGTTCTATGCAATGCAGTACCTATGCAAGCAAGTCACATCTTGTTTGGGAGACCATGACAATGTGAGAGGAAGACAATTCATGATGGGGTTAAAAATAGGTATACCATTGTAAAAGATGGTAAAACCATTACTCTTGTACCTCTTACACCCAAAAAGGTGTGATGATGAAATAAAGCTAAAAAGTGAGCATATGGAGAGAAAAAATCAAGGTGACGAATAAGAGGAGAGAAGATCATCAGATTCAGCTAGAACCCAAAACACCACTATAACCAATTTAGCCACCCATCCAATCACAAACAAATATTCAGCCAACACTCTAAATAAATCAGACCATTCGACCACTACTCAAAAACACTCAAATCTAGCGAAGCGTTGAGTTAAGACATGAGGAGTGAAGAAAGTCAAGAAGGGTGATGATAATTATGTAGAAAAACTAAAGAAACAACCTAATTCTTATGTTAGAGAGGGTGAGGTCAGATCTTGATCATATTGTACCTAGTGTTGTTATTTCTTGGTTACAGGATATTGTACCTAGTCAAGAAGGGTTCCTCGATGATATTCCTAACGAATTACCACTATTGAGGGGGATGGAACATCAAATTGATTTCATACATAGAGCTTCAATTTCTAACCGGCCAGCCTATAGAAGCAATCCCGAAGAGATGAAGGGCTCATACCTTTGTGAGAGTATGAGCAAGGTTGATGCGAACCTTGTGATCACGTGGTCACGCAACCCATACGCAAAGACACCAATTCCCGGAAAGCCAAGTAAATCAGGTTTGATAGGAGTATGACACAAAGATAACTTGTACCTAGGCACCAGCACTATTGGAAATGGAGACCCCCACCCAACGCATATTGATTCACAAATGAGAAGTATAAGGATGACGCCACGAAGACAGTTGTTCTTTGATAAGTCGTTTTCAGTTTTTTAGAGAACCAAGGAAGGGAGATTATCCTACCAACACACAATAAGTGTAACAAAAAAGTTTATTGATCTGAAAATTGTGTAACCTTACATGTTTGGTTATGCCTTTATTTATACTGATTCTAGACTTAAAGAAACCCTAATGGACCCCCCCTTATGTGGACTTATATGAAGCCCACCTATAATTGACCAAAATAAGTAATAATAACCCAAAAACTAGGAAGAAAATAATAAAAATCCAAAAATTATCATGCTAAATATGCTAGAATCACATTTGTCACCCTTAAGAAGTCTTAAATAAACTAGGAAAAATCTGATTTGGAAAATTTATGTTGCTGCCCCCCTCCCCCCTTGATGTCCTTGATTAGCTTGGATTTCCTTGTTTAACTTGGACAAATAAGAAAACAAATTTCCTCCTTTGTTGCTGATTTAATTACTTTTCTTCCTAAGTTTGGAAAAACCTTAAATAGTCCCCCCCTCTTTAGGAATAAGATATGGCCAACTTCCTTACTTAATTAGGAGAATAAATTACTGATGTTTTATCCTTGTAGCATTAGGAAAAATAACAAGCCTAACAAGGCTGGTATTGGGCCGGACATCAACCCCTTAGTGTTGTCCTTCATGCTCCTTAAATGTCCCAAGCCCCTCTAGGTCCATTTTGCTCCATATGTTATGAACAAGCCCATTCAATGCTTCTTTAAGCTTTTTTACCCTAGATCTTGTGATTGGCCCAATTGGCACCTCCAATGAGTCGTTGGCATGATTACGCATGGTGTTGGGTCGTTGGCATGATTACACATTATGGAGGATGTATGTTGACTACAGAGCCATCAACAACATAACGGTAAAAGTATAGATATCTCATTCATAGGCTTGATGACATGTTAGATGAGTAATATAGATCCTGTATTTTCTCTAAAATTGACTTGAAAAGTGGGCACCATCAGATTAAGATGAAAGAAGGTGATGAGTGGAAAACAACATTTAAGATGAAGCATGGTTTGTATGAATGATTAGTAATGTCGTTTGGATTTACAAATACACCTAGTATGTGATACGATCCAAGCAAGGTCAAATTCAGACTTTTGCATAAAATTTCCTACCATCCAGTTTCATGCTTTTGAGTATACCTCCAAATCTTACCAGAAGATTCCAAGAGTATTTATCTATGTTGGGATAAACTTTTAGGTGAATCGAAGTTCAAGAAGGGCTTGCAATATAGGCCAGAATAAGCTATACGAATTTTGTTATTTACTTTCTTTTGACTTGTGGACTTGCTATTTAGTAAGGATGTGGCAGCTTGTTTTAGGAATCTCCTAATTCTACAAGGATCTTTAATAGGTTGCAATATAATTTCCAAGTGTAGTAATGATTAATGTTTCAGAATCCTTTTTTTACAAGGATTCCTTATTCATCGTAGCTACACTAAGAAAAGAATGGCTGGTGGTATGTAATGAGATTTTGGTTTCTACGAAAGAAACTAAATTGGCAGGTATAAAAGAAGAAGATTTTCTTCATTAATTGTCCATGAAAAATAAGGAAACCAAGCATTACAAGGCAAGAAGATTTCAGAATTAATTCCATATTCAAATCACATTTTCTAGTCTATTTGGGACTTCTTGGGGGTGGCAAATCTTATTCTAGCATATATAGGATATTAATTTCAGATTTTTATTTTTTTTCTTACGTTTTGGTTTATTATTACTTATTTGGGTCAATTGTAAGTGGATCTTATATAAGTACACATAAGGGATTAGGGTTTATTTTAGTTTAGAGTCATTATAAATAAAGCCATAATCAGACATGTAAGGGGGATGAAACTTTCAGATATTCTCCATTCCATGGTTTTTTAAAGAACTGAAACGACTTATTGAAGAATAACTAACTTCGTGACGTCATCTTTATACTTCTCATTCGCGGATTAATATTCATTGGTTGGGGGTTTTCGTTTTCAATAGTGCTGGTGCCTAAGTACAAGTTATCTTTATGTCACACTCCTCTCAAACCTGATTTACTTGGCTTTCCAGGAATTTGGTATCTTTGCGTGTGGGTTGTGTGACCACGTGATCACGAGATTTACATCAATATGTTTATGCGTTTAATGAATCATGTGTTGCGTGCATTCACATGTAAGTTTGGTTGTGTATTTTGATAACATTCTGATCTATATAGCAAGAACTTAACTAAGCATATTGGTCATTTGTGTAATGTACTTAGTGTGTTGTGTACTAAGAAATTAAATGCTAATCTTAAAAGGTGTACCTTTTGCATGGAGAAAATTATTTCTTGGCCATGTTGTAACTACACGGTATCAAAATGGATGATGATAAAGTTAAGGCTATCTGGAATTGGCATGCACCCAAATCAATAAAGTAAGGAATTTTCATGGGTTAGGTAGTTTTTATAGGCATTTTGTGAAAGTTTTTCAGTACAATAGCTGCACCCTTGAATGAAGTTATTAAAAAGTTAGTTGGGTTGAAATGGTGTGATATGATCTGGGCAACAAAAAAACAATCAAATTCAGAATCTGACATAAAACGTGCAACTATCTAGTTTCACAGCAACAATTATAATTTCCAATTTGATCGTTGGATCAAGTTAAAATTTTATGTGGAGTCTCTTAACATGTTTTCCTACCTTGAGTTACAATTTCATGTCAATCGAAGTTTGAAAAGGCATTGAAATGCTATTGGTCAACAGAAGCTGTATGAATATTGTTATTTATTTCCTTTTGACTTATGGACTTCCTATTTGGATAGGATTCTTTTCCTACAAGGTCGTGGCAGCTAGTTTTGGGAATTTCCTAGTCTTGCAATGATATTTAATGGGCAACAACATGGTTTTCATATGTGGTCTGGACTCCATATTAATGTGGAATCCATATGGTGTATGGAAACAATTATTCTATTCTTATTATAATTGGAATCTATCATTAAATAAGTTTTCAAGTAAACTAATAATACTTTGCAAACAAGGAAACTAAAGAAAAGACAACTTCAAATTTGATTCTCCTAGCTCATACGGGAATTCTAAAGGCCAGCAAATTTGATCCCATCATATTTAGGATATTAAATTTGGATTTATTATTGTTATTATTATTTTCTTCCTAGTTTAGGGTTTATTTATATTATGTGGGTTTAATTATAAATGGGCATCATATAAGTCCACATAAGAGGTCCATTAGGTTTTATTCTAGTTTGGAGTCACTATAAATAAGGGCATAACCAGACATGTAAAGTTAGACAATTCAGATTAATAAAACTTATTGTTGGCTGCACTTTGTGAGTGTGTTGGTGGGATAATCCCCCTTCCATGGTTCTCTAAAGAATCGAAAAACTACTTATCGAATAACAAATAACTTTGTGGCGTCATCCTTATACATCTCATTCCCAAATTAATATTCGTTGAGTGGGGGTTTCCGTTTTCAATAGTGTTGATGCCTAGGTACAAGTTATCTATGTGTGACACTCCTATCAAACCTGATTTACTTGGCTTTCCGGGAATTTGGTGTCTTTGCATATGGGTTGTTTGACCACGTGTTCAAGATGTTCGCATGATTTGGTATCAGAGTTTGACTCCATTAATCAGGTTATATCCTTTCATTTCTTGTATTTTTGTTTTTACCTTCCACGTCAATTTTTCTTTGTGTTGTTTTTGTTTCGGGTCTGATCTTGTTTCAAATGAGTTTCGGTCAGATTGTCTTCTTCCTACATTATTCTTGATTAGTTGCGTTGAATTGAGTCTTTGGGATTAAAAAAGGGGTCCATATTATTCTTTCTTTATAGAATTTCTTTTTTAAAATAAAAAAAAATCAAAAAACATTATTTAGGACAAAGGGGTTTGTTTCGCTTCTATTTATGACCGAACGGGCCAATCTCTTGTTTCACAATAAAGTGATAGATGGAACTGCCATTAAATGAATTATTAGTCGATTCATAGATCACTTCGGAATGGCATATACATAGCACATCCTGGATCAAGTAAAGACTCTGGATTTCTAGCAAGCCATTGCTACATCTATTTCATTAGAAATTGATGATCTTTTAACAATACCTTCGAAAGGATGGCTAGTCCAAGATGCTGAACAACAAAGTTTGATTTTAAAAAAAAATACCATCATTATGGAAATGTACATGTGATAGAAAAATTATGTTAATCCATTAAGATATGGTATGCTACAAGTGAATATTTGCGTCAAGAAAAGAATCCGAATTTTAGGATGACGAAACCTTTAAACTAGTCCATATAATGTTCTTTTCAAGAGCTACGGGAAATGCATCTCAAGTACACCAATTAGTAGGTATTAGAGAATTAATGTCGGATCCACAAGGACAAATGATTGATTTACCCTTTCAAAGCAATCTACAGAAAGGATTGTCTTTAACAAAATATACTATTTCTTGCTATGAAGCCCAAAAAGGAGTTGTGGATACTGTTGTACGAACATCAGATGCTGGATATCTTACGCGCAGACTTGGTTTATGTTCATTTATAGGGTAACAGGTGATTAGAAATCCTTTACCTTTTCAAGTCAATTACTCTTTTTTTATTTCAGAAAAAAATTGCCCAGTTATCTCGACATAAATTTGATATCTTTATTCTCGTCTTAGCAAATCATTTTGTCTCCACAAGGGATTGTGATGTCTTTCTATGGGCTCGTCGGTCTGTTTATTAGCTCTTATTCGTGGTGCCCAATTTTGAGGAATGTAGGTAGTGGTTAGATCGATTTGATAGAAAAGAAGGAATAGTGTGTGATGTGAACCTCGTGATCACGTGGTCACGCAAACCACAATCAAGATTAAGATCTGATCCCGGAAAGCCGAAATAGGTCTGATAGGAGTGTGACACATTGGAAACCTGCCCCAAGGCACCAACACTATTGGATTAAGTAGAATGACGCCACGAAGCCAGTTAATCTTCGATAAGTCAGATTCAGTTTGTTCAAGAACTAAAGAATGCAAAAATCACTCTCAGATGTTAAAACTGAAAAATTCAAAAGTAATTATCCTCAAAGCTGCCGAAATTTTGGCTTACATGAATTTAAATAGTTCTTGAAAAATTAACCCTAATGGACCCCTTATGTGGACTTATATGAGGTCCACTCAAAACTGACCTCAAACCCTAAACTTAAAGGCCCATAACTTAATCCAAACAAGCCTTGGATCCTAACTGAAAACAAAATATTAATTAAGCCAAAACAAGTCTTGGGCTGTAGCTAACAAAATAAAACAAAGCCCATAATATTAAATCCATGTTTTGTCATGAGAAGAAGAGAAGGAAGTAAAATATTATAGAACTAATTCAAGGCTTATTTATATAGCCTTCCATGCAGTCCCTTAATCCTAGAAACAAAAGGAAAAGGTAGCCACCCATGTTGTTTTCAAGTTGTAGAAGGATTCTTTTGTTTTCTTTGTTGTCCTCACCCCATGGCCCAAATAAGGTATGTATGTGATGTGAACCTCGTGATCACGTGGTCATGCAACCCACAATCAAGATTGAGATCTGATCCCGGAAAGCCGAAATAGGTCTGATAGGAGTGTGACACAATGGAAACTTGCCCCAAGGCACCAACACTATTGGATTGAGTAGAATGACGCCACGAAGCTAATTAATCTTCGATAAGTCAGATTCAGTTCGTTCAAGAACTGAAGAATGCAAGAATCACTCTCACACATGGATAAGATGTACTAGGGTCTCCTCTTGATACTCTAATGGACCTTTCAATTCTGACTTGGTTAAAACATTCAAAACCGCATTCAATGCCTCTTTCAATGCCTTTGTCTTGGATCGAGTCATTGGACCATTTGGAACATGTAATGGGTCTTTGCTGGTGTTTTTGGGCTGGTCTACATCATCCCCTCTCTCCTCGAAAGGATTCGACCTCGAATCAAAATCTGTGTCAAACAAAGTAAGATCAACAACATTAAAGGTAGCACTAACACCATACTCACCTGGAAGGTCAATTTTGTTTGCGTTGTCATTGATTCTCTCTAAAACCTGAAATGGACCATCACCACGAGGCTGTAATTTTGATTTCCTTTGGTTAGGAAATCGTTCCTTACGCATGCGCTCCCAAACCCAATCACCGGGTAACATTGCATAATATATCAATTTTCAACTCATTTGTATATTGTTTGTTTTAGGTTCCAAATTCAGGTTTTAAAAGGGTTGATTCGTGTCAGTTTCACGTCCATATATCAAATCAGTTCAGAATTGAATCATATTTTATATTATGGTTTTTTGGCGTGAATTCGCTCTAAATATCAAATTTCAGACCATTTGGAAGTCGTTTGGTTTAGGGTCCTTTTTTTGGGTCTAAAGGGGTTTGTTATGTTTATCAATTGAAAGTCCATGTAATTTTGTGTCAATTTTTAGTCCCCAGTGTCTTCTTGATTTCTTTAATGTCATATTAGCTTTTGTTTTAGGTTCTGATATAAAAAAAAAACTGCAAAAGGAGTATTACAATAAAGATTTCATGTATTCTGATGAGGTATTATGGCAAATGAAGAAGATGATTCAAATGGAGAGGTGGTATCAAAGGGAGATAAATAAAGAGATTAGTGTTAAAAAAAAACCAAGAGTCGATCCCATATTCTAGGGGAGATGCAGCAAGAACTTGATGTGTTAACAACATTAGTCGTTACCCAACAAGCTTAAGAAAGAGAGGAGCAAAAATGTCGCAATGATGATAGACAAAAGAGAGGGGCTGCTACCTTCATCCAAAGTTATTGGTGATGATTGTTGGCAAGAAAAGAACTCCAAAGGCTTCAAAAACAAGCTAAAACCTTGTACTTTATCCCTGTTGATGATTCGAGGATGATTTATCTTGAAGAGAGGGAATGATATGATCCAGGCAATGAAAAAACAATCAGATTCGAATTCTGATGCAAAATATGCAACTATTCAGTTTCATCGAAACAATCATAATTCTCAATCCACTCGTTGGATCGGGCTGAAATTTTATGTAGAGTCTCCTTACATGTTTTCCTACCTTGAGTTACAATTTCAGGTCAATCAAAGTTCGAGAAGGCATTGAAATACTGGTCAATAGAGGCTGTACGAATATTGTTATTTACTTCCTTTTGACTTATGGTGATGTGGACCAACCCAAAAACACCAGCAAGGACCCATTACATGTTCCAAATGGTCCAATGACTCGGTCCAAGAGAAAGGCATTAAAAGAGGCATTGAATGCATTGGTTTTGAATGTTTCAACCAAGTCAGAATTGAAAGGTCCATTAGAGTATCAAGAGAAGACCCTAGTACATCTTATCCATGTGCAAGAGGGGTTCAACACAACCTTATTTGGGCCATGAGATGAGGACAGCAAAGGAAACAAAATAATCCTTCTACAACTTGGAAACAACATGGGTGGCTACCTTTTCCTTTTGTTTCTAGGATTAAGGGGCTGCATGGAAGGCTATAAATAAGCCTTGAATCAGTTCTATAATATTTTACTTCCTTCTCTTCTTTTTTTTTGGTAAGTTGATACGATCCAGGGAAGGTCAAATTCGGATTTTGACGTAAAATGTGCAACTATCCAGTTTTACGGCAACAATCATAATTCTCAATCCGATCGTTGGATCGAGCGGAAAGTATACGTAGAGTCTCCTGACATGTTGTCCTACCTTGGTTTAAAATTGCAGGTCAATCAATGTTCGGGAAGGCAGCGAAACACGGGTCAACAGAGGCTGTATGAATTTTGTTATTTAGTTCCTTTTGACTTGTTGTCTTCTTATTTGGCTAGGATTGTTTTCCTAAAAGGATGTGGCAGCTTATTTTAAGAATCTCCTAATTCTCCAAAGATCATTAATGGGCTGTAACATAGTCTCCATGTATGGCAAGGATTCATAAATGTTCAGAATCCTTTTCTTACAAGGATTCCTTATTCATCCCAGCTACAAAAAGAAAAGAAGACTTCAGAATAAATTCTACCTACAAATCAGATTTCCTAGTCTATTTGGGACTTCTTAATGGTGACAAATCTGATTCTAGCATATTTAGGATGGTAATTTTCGGATTTGTATTATTTTCTTAGTATTTGGGTTATTATTACTTATTTGGATCAATTGTAAGTGGGCTTCATATAAGTCCACCTAAGAGGGGTCTATTAAGGTTTATTTAAGTATAGAGTAAGTATAAATAAAGGCATAACCAGACATGTAAGTTAGACAATTCATATTAATAAAACTTCTTGTTTCTCACACTTTATGTGTGTGTGTTGGTGAGATAATCTTCCTTCCTTGGTTCACGAATCAATATTCGTTGGGTGAGGGTCTCCGTTTCCAATAGTGCCTAGGTACAAGTTATTTTTGTGTCACACTCCTATCAAACCTGATTTACTTTGCTTTTCAGGAATTGATGTCTTTGCGTGGGGGTTGTGTGACCATGTGATCACAAAATTCGCATCATAAGTTGACGCATGTATTAAAAGAAGAAGATACAAAGATTATAAGGGTCATATCCTAGATTTACAATGTGAACAAAAACGTAAAACAACAAATGGCTACATGAAGCCATATAACATAATACCTCGACTTGACTAGACTTGTTAGGGACATCAATACAACCAGCTAAATATCAATTTAAGAATCTACGTTATTGACCCTCCAAGCTCTTTGGATCCTCATGTTTTCATCTGTTGGAAGAGCGTTCCTCATCAAATCAAGTTTTTTCGCGAATGATACATTCTATTTGATGAAAGACCAAATTCGGAGTTCTAGACATTCCTGCAAATATCCTTGCATTCCATTCTTGCCAGATATAAAACACTGTGGCTTTGAAACCCAGTTTACGAGAAAAATTAACGAAACTTTTGCCATGCCAAGTAACAGTTTTGATGTGGACCAGCCTAGAAACACCAGCAAGGACCCATTACATGTTCCAAATGGTCCAATGAATCGGTCCAAGATAAAGGCATTGAAAGAGGCATTGAATGCATTGATTTTGAATGTTTCAACCAAGTCAGAATTGAAAGGTCCATTAGAGTATCAAGAGGAGACCCTAGTACATCTTATCCATGTGTGAGAGTGATTCTGGCATTCTTCAGTTCTTGAACGAACTGAATCTGACTTATCAAAGATTAATTGGCTTCGTGGCGTCATTCTACTCAATCCAATAGTGTTGGTGCCTTGGGGCAAGTTTCCATTGTGTCACACTCCTATCAGACCTATTTCGGCTTTCCGGGATCAGATCTCAATCTTGATTGTGGGTTGCATGACCACGTAATCACGAGGTTCGCATCACATACATACCGTATTTCCTCGGCGATCAGCCCCACTATTCTGTTGCTTTATTGAATTCACCTCATCCTTTTGATCCTTGTACGTGTTCTAGACAACAGCTCAAGTTGTTGGCCTTAGCTCGCAATTGGAAAGCTACGTCAGTGTTTTGTGTAGTTGATTTGTTGTTTTCAGACATTCTTTGAATCTGTAAAATTTGGTTAGTAGCACAAAATATATCCTCATAGCTCTCGTGTATCACACAAAAAAAATCAAGATTTTCATTCTAATAAGCTTACTACGCCTTTTACCTCACAACTTACTTTCTTTTGGTTCTTTAGAAACTGAAATCAACAAATCAAAGTCAGTAGCCTTCGCAGCGCACTCTAATTATAATTTTCAGACTCAAGAATAAATAAATATACTAAAAACAAAGCAAAAAAAAAACTACGATTATGATTTTGCGAGTAGCAATGCAAATTTGTATGAATTGTGGACGAAACGAAGACACAAAATAAAACAGAAGCGAATATTAGCGAAACCAGTTACTTGACTCCTAAATAACCCAAATATAATAGAAACAAAAAGATTTGGACAAAACTAAACAGCAAGGATCACATTTTGAAACTTGACGCAAATCTAACCTGTTACGCAATTTTTACGTAACAGAATTGAAACCTAGACCACACGATCTCGAAATGACCTTAAATTCAATATTTAGTATTATAATACTAAAAAATAAATTTATAGGTCATTCTTTTATGTCTAGGTACCCAAACCCTTTGTATGATCAGTTTGCGGTAGAATTAAACCCCCAATTAAAATCTCCAGAAGTCGATTAAAAATAAGCCCAAATTTAATATATGGTGCGATCTAATCCCCAATACACAGAATATGAAGTTTAAATTTATTCTAAGGTGTTTTTCTTATGGTTCACAAAGAGTAGTGTTTCTGCGGCAGAATTCAGCCTCAAATTAAAACCTTAAGAAAAAAATATCAGAATAAGCTCAAATTTACATATGATGCGATCTCACCCCCAATAGACTGAATATGAAGTTTCAATTGATTCCGAGATGGTTTGCTTATGGTTCACCAAGAGTTGTGTTTCTGCAGAAAAAATTGAATGATCCTTCAAATTTCAACTAATCCCTATCTCTCTTTCTTTTTAATATACTGATATGATTAGAGACAGTAACAAGATGAAATATAACCCCTTTTGTTTTTTGCTTAGATGACGCAGACACGAAGAACAAGAAGATGGACTCAAACACTGAAAAACTTAAAGGAACAAAAAAAACAAAAATTACAGAAGGATATGACCTTGTTTCAGAGCCAAGCTCTGATACCAACTGATGCGAACCTCGTGATCACGTGGTCACGCAACGCATAATCAAGATTAAGATCTGATCCCGGAAAGCCGAAATAGGACTGATAGGAGTGTGACACAATGGAAACTTGCCCCAAGGCACCAACACTATTGGATTGAGTAGAATGACGCCACGAAGCCAATTAATCTTCGATAAGTCAGATTCAGTTCGTTCAAGAACTGAAGAATGCAAGAATCACTCTTACACATTAAAACTGAAAAATTCAGAAGTAATTATCATCAAAGCTGCCGAAATTTTAGCTTACATGAGTTTAAATAGTTCTTGAAAAGTTAACCCTAACGAACCCCTTATGTGGACTTAAATGAGGTCCACTTAAAACTGACCCAAAACCCTAAACTGAAAAACCCATAACTTAATCCAAACAAGCATTGGATCTTAACTGAAAACAAAGTATTAATTAAGCCCAAACAAGCCTTGGGCTGTAGCTAACAAAATAAAACAAAGCCCATAATATTAAATCCATGTTCTGTCATGAGAAGAAGATAAGGAAGTAAAATATTATAGAACTGATTCAAGGCTTATTTATAGCCTTCCATGCAGCCCCTTAATCCTAGAAACAAAAGGAAAAGGTAGCCACCCATGTTGTTTCCAAGTTGTAGAAGGATTCTTTT
>Ga0325402_1001604_pt1 | contig 18797 bp, 11 predicted proteins | sample PopdelMetagenome_22_FD_207212 | JGI IMG/M metagenome (GOLD analysis project Ga0325402, IMG submission 207212) | Populus deltoides microbial communities from Bellville, Georgia, United States - Xylem-PdKOR-R3 | ecosystem: Host-associated > Plants > Phyllosphere > Stem > Wood/Secondary xylem...
TAATTTTTTTTTTTTATGTTTTGGATTCTTTTATGAATTTGATTTTACCCTTGAATTCAATATTTTTTACTATTTGAGATTTGACATGATACTACTCATGAGTTTTGATGACCTCACTTGATTTTATACGTACTTTTTTTTTAATATTTTTTTATAAATTTTTTTTCTGGATTTCATCATTCTATAGTTCAATTCATGGAGTTTGACTATCATTATTCTTTTTAGTTTTCTTTCTATTATGTTGAGTTATTGGTTAATTTCTACTCTTTAGAATATAATAATAGCGCTTTAGCATTTTTTTTTCAGCTACAAAGAAATTAATCGGACCCACGGAATGAATCTAGTTTACAGTAAAAAGGAGCTCTTCCTTCTCCCTTTACCCTGCTACTCTCAAAGTTTTTTCTCTCTCCATCATCAACGCCAACTATCAAAACATAACAAAATGTGAACTATTAAGACCAGATTATATATATATATGGTCTTAATATATATATATATATATATATATATATATATATATATATATATCAACTCTTGAATGCTCTGTAGAACCAAAATAAAATTACCAACACCTGGTTTAGAAACAAAAAACTTATTGTATCAAATTGGATAAAGCTTTAGTTTCATGTTAAGTTTTCTTTGGTTTTATGACTTAAATTTATCCTTTGAACAAGTCTATAATTGTATCCTTGTACAATATCTAATCATGCAATATGTTAATCTATAAAAAAATTACATTCTTTTTAATAAAATTACTTTTGTATTTCAAAAATTCTCGTGAACTATACAAGAATACAATTTTAATTTTTCAAGAAAAATGAGATTTTAATGGATGAGCAATTTCAAGACTCTTATTTCTTATAATATCTTGAGAAATTAAATATGGAGTAGGTTCCTGGGATCCACAGAGATGACTATGATGTTAGCTAGCTTGCTCTAAGATACGAGAGAGAGAGAGAGAGAGAGAGAGAGATTCTCACTTGTCAACCATGAATGAGATGCCAAAAATTCTGCAAATGAGACTCTCTGCTAGATTGACCTTCTCTTCCTGAGAAGAGAGCAATAATGATATCCAGCTAGCATAACTTTTATTGTAAACAATAATGATATCCAGCTTAGGCTCAAACCAACACACCAAGACAAACACAGATATATATATATATATATATATATATATATATATATATATAGAGAGAGAGAGAGAGAGAGAGAGAGAGAGAGAGAGAGAGTAAGGCGAGCTCCTGAGAAGAGATTCTCATGACTCGAATCTCTAATTAATACTTGATTAAGAAGCTGTCTCTTGCTAAACAATTACTTGGTCACCAAACTCTTTGCATTATTATTGTACGTCTCCCTAAACAATAATGATATATAATAAGATATGCAAGGTTTGATACACTTGATATGTTCTAATTATCGTCATATCCAATATATTTTCCCAAGTAAAATAAAATAGGGAGAGAATAATGGGCAGGTCCTAGCTGCTTGATTAGGAACCCCACTGTCTGAACACACTTCACACACACACATTCAAGCGGACAGCGTACACCAGTAAATAATGCAATCAGAATCAGCCAGAGAGAGAGCAATGGATTGCAGGAACACTAAAAAACATACTCAGGTAGGAGGAAGAGAAAGGCTCACTACGCCATTCGTCCATCCTGGCGTGTTTGGCTTTTGAAGTGAAACCACAAACTTTATTTCACGTCATTTTCTCAATATTGTTCAAGGAAAAAAAACACAGTGATCTTATGCAATCCAAGAATGTGCAGGTTTAGTGCTTGTAGATGTGCATTATGGGTTTCATTCTAAGGAAGTACTATTATTCGCTCTTTTCTGGTAGGTAGAAGTGTACATAAATTTTGTGGAGTATAGAATGAACGGGAAAAAAATAGAACTGACTCGTAAAAACAAGAGACAAATAAAGTACCCTGTAGAACTTTCAACCATTCTTTCCTCATTGCATTAATTGTCATGTATCTTAACTTAAACATTAATAACTTCCAGACTGAGATGAGAGATCTCAATCTCATAGTTCCCGATTAAAAGAGGACTAGAAAATTAGCCATGCTTATTTCAGGGGATCTGTATGCCAGCATTTAAGAGATGAATCAATGAAACAGCCTCGTAAATGTGCACATAATTGAGACATCCTAACCAGAAGAATCATTACTGGTTTCGCCCGCAACGGTCACATGTGGTGGAAGCAATTGGCATCTTTTCTGGTTTGGCCGCCTTCATCTTTGGTAGATCAAGTTCCAGAACTTCATGCAGAGTCTTTGATCCTTCTTGGAGCTCATCCGAACTGAAAAAGAAAAAATTATTCTAAGTTATACAATTTTCCCATAAGAAATTTCGTGACAACATTGTTTCCTGATTAAACGTGCATTCCAACTTTTACTGCCAGGTAAATAGCATCTCAGTATCTTGTTCACGAGTCAACAATAATGCAATAGCAGGATGATGATTTACAGCATACCACATAAATCTTGTTCAACTATGTAAGGTGGGTCTTTGAATACATAATTGCATGTGGTGCAGATTTTATTTGTTTCATTTTGCAACAAAAACAAATGCCATCCTTAATTGGCATGACTAGTCTTGTGACAGAATCTTTTCAGATACATTTCTGAAAATGTTCCAGTATAACTAAAAGATTTTTGAGGCATCATTCACTACATTGAATCCGAAGAAAGAAACAAAGTTTCCACTACGAATCAAAGGGCCAAGCAAATGTGAATGGATAGTATCAGGTTTCAATAAGGTCCTAGTTTTTTGTGAAAAGCATAAAGGCCTAGTACAGGATAATAATCTTGGATAGTGACTGTTCATCCAGGCACCTTCTCTCTTTAACCCATATCAGATCAATCTTGTTTATAACTTGGATTGTATGGAAAGAGATACCATCACACCAGATCATTCTCAAGATATTTATACTTTCGGTGACATTATAACATTTAGCACTCATCAAACATCTTCCTTACCTAATGCAAAGTGGAGGAGTTAACCGGACAATAGTGTCATGTGTAGGCTTAGCAAGAACTCCTCTTTCCTTCAACTTCAGACAAATATCATATGCAGAAACAGGGGACAAAGTCTTGCTGTTGAACTCCACAGCATTGAACAAACCTCTACCTCGAACTTCCTTAATGATGTCTGGAAACTGTTGCTGAACCTTAAGCAGCTGATGCCTGAATTCTTTCCCCAAATGGTAGGATCTATTGAATAGGAAAACATCCGGTAATTCACAAATTAATCAGCTTTTTGAAAAGGGAAAAAACAAAAGCAAAGAAGGAAGGTAAATGGGTTAGAGAGATTTCAAAATATAAAATGTGGCAAAACAAGTTTAGCTGTAAATAAAACATGAATTTTTCATAGAATTTTGTTTCTGAATGAGGTTCAAAGAGATTTTATTCAAAACACTGACAAATTGTTTGCATATATTTCCAACATTACTCATGTTCAAAAAGTTCCAAAATAAACTTCCTCGTGTTTAAGCACACAATTTTGTCATAGAATGCAGTTTCGGGAAGATGTTCTAATGGAATTCAGTTAAAAAGAACCGACTATTGTTTGGAAATGTTTTCAAAGTAATTCACTCAGATACCCACACCTAAAAACTCTCCAACTTCTCAGACAACTGAGATTGCAATCAAACTTTAGTCACAGAAGTTTAATTTAATGTGGATAACACATGATACCTCTCAGCAAGCCCTTCTTCTTTGATCACATCTAGTGAAGCAATGGCAACTGCACTGGCTAAAGGATTTCCCCCAAATGTGCTGGGAATAATCACAAATAAAACAATGAAGAGTTCTCTTAAGACAAATGCCAAAGCAACACAACATGTGTAACATAAAGAAATGAAGACTACTTAAAAAGAAATGATGATGCGGTAAGAGTATATAATTTAATATAATAAATTCAAAATGCATAAACAAATGCTTAACCTATCTTAAAAGACAAGATAACAAGGAGAAAAGCTGTTCTTTTCTGGCATCAAATTCACAAAGAAATAATCTACGGTCATAACTCCTCTCACTAGTTCATTATATTTGACACTTTTTAACACTTTAAGGTCACCAACTATAGTGCATTCTCCATGTTATTATGCTGATTCAAATTATTAGGCTCTCAACTAGAAGATTCAATTTGATTATTTTGTTAGGCCTCAAACCAGTTGCACAACCGATGTGAACTATCTATTCCCATCCGTGGAAGTAGAAAACTAGGACTAGGACTAACCAATCAACATTCAACATAAAAAGGCTTTTGGCTTGGTGGGGACATCAAATCCGAAACATTGTTTACGTACACGTATGATCATAGACAATAGAGAGTAATCTAAACCATTGAGAGACTAAGTTTTAGCTTATGTTTTGGTTTAATCTATCTGAACTTTTAGTTGAGATTATTGATTAGACTTTATTTATTGGACTTGATTTAATTATTATTGAGTATTTTATTTAGTGGATGGATCTAGCAATGGATGAGATGTCAAGACCCTCATAGTACCCTTTTAGATCTCAATTTAGAAATGATAGTTCTTTGTTAGGTGCTCCATCATATAGGCCTAATCCTAGTAGTGCCTAAAATTATAAAGAAGGGAAAAAAAATCGTTAATGAAATGTCTTTGTTGAGTTCAAAAGTTTATTGTGCTAAATGTTAAGGTTTCAATCATATCTTCTTCAATTGCATCTCTAAACCCTCAGTCATCTAAGAACATAAAGATATAGGTGAAATGAAAAATTTTTGTGTGCATATAAATAAACTCAATCTTGATGACTTTAGTGACCTAGATGAAAAGTATATGCAAGAAGAGGGACTTATCACCATAAGTTCAAATGAATCTGAAAATGAGATTAATAAATAATATAATAATTTACTTTAGTGCTAGAGGAAGAAGTTTTAGAAAACTCTTTAGTGGAATTGTCTGAAGAGGTAAATATGATATTAGAAGAGTCTCATGATATTAGTTTTCTTAAACTATTTGATTCCCCACCTACCATGCTTGATGTCCAACACGTTAAAGGTTTAGAGCAACATGCTCCTCACCCCTTCATGTTTGACATCCAGCACGTCATAGGTTTCAAATAGTGTTTGTTCCACTCGAAACCCTCAGTCATATAATGTTGTTCATAGTTATAAACCTAGAAAGCATGTAGATCTTCTTTCTATGCCTCCCTACTCTAAAATATTTGATTCATTTGAGTTTTTTGCATGTAGAATTCATATTTACAGGTTGAGATCACAAAACATATTCAAGTAAGTAATGAACAATACAATTTTCGAACTAATTTACATAAGTATCATGATGCACTTAATGTTAGAGATTATTTCTTGATACATATTAGACCTGAAATCTCAACAGCATATCCCTAATGATCCTTTTGAAATCTCTGTACTATTATCCTTATCTTTGGCATAAAAGAAACATATTAATGTTACTTTGAATACACAAGTTTTTACCAGGAAAGGTTAACTTCAGTGAATCCCAGTATATAAGCTAAACGACCAGATTCAGACTATACTTGAATTATCAAAGAGACATCACAACAACTTAATCATGATCTTTGGGAGTATTATTAGAGCCACCTTGAACTACACTTGACGGGGTTTAGTTTCTCCAACCCTAAGAGAGTTGGTGGGGACACTGGACCTGAGACATTGTTTACACACTCGTATGATCATATATGATGGAGGGTTGTCCAAACCATTGAGAGATTGAGCTTTAACTTAAGTTTTAGTTTAATTTATTTGAACTTTTAGTTAAGGTTTATTAATTATGTTTTATTTGTTGGACTTGATTTAATTATTGTTGGGTATTTTGTTTAGTGGGCCAATTGTTTGTTTTAGTTAGGGTTTTAGTATTTATATCCTATTTTTCTTTAGATAGTTTTTGAAAAATTAAATAAAAATTGCAGAGTTGAATACTTTTCCAATGCTCATTCTTCTCTTCTTCAGTTTTTTCTTTTCTTCTTTGGCTTCTTCTTCTTTTCTTTCTTATTGCATTTTAAATCTCTTTTTTCCCAGCATCAGATTTGGATCAACTTTGTGTAAGGTACTCTAGATCAGCTAATAATTGCTGGTTCATATCCATTCATATCAGGACTCAGCTCCAACTTGTTTGGCTATGTTTTAGTTCGTGCATTATACAATATCAAATTGAACTAAGCTGACTTGCTAACACTATGCCAATCCTTTGCAAAAATACATTCTAAAGGAAAAGTTCCTAGAAAAGTACTGTTTTTTCATCTTGTTCATTCTTTTTTTCTTTAAATTATTTTCTTCAAAAAAAATTAAAGCTACACATCTTTGCAACAGTATTTTGACCAAAATAAACTCAAGTTGACACTAAATGTCTCAGTGAAATTTTCCCAATCAAGATGTATAATTGATGAATAATGCTGGCACCAGATATAGCATGCAGTATTTTCTATTGGCAAATTAGCACTGTCAGAAGACAAACAACAAAAGAAGTAAACAATTATAGTAGCAAACCTTCCATGTTCTCCTGGTCGAATGCAAAGCATTACATCTTTATCTGCAAGCACAGCACTTACAGGTATCACTCCACCACCCAATGCCTTTCCTAGAATCTGAGCAGAACAACCACAGAAGCATGTATGGAGGCACATTAGAGAAGCATATAATTTGGTTGAATCACTACAACCAATAAGCATTCATTATCAGTCAACAATAGTCTGGAGAAAATTTTCGTCAAGATGCATGAAGAAAGGTTAGACAAGTAGGTCAACGATCAAGCAAGGTCTGATAACTGTATTGCTCCACTTATAAAATGTTATTATCAACAATCTAACTTTGGATATTAATTATCTCTTGCGGGTTGAAATTGGGAAGGTTTTGACCAACTTGCTTATTTGCAGCATTTAAATCTCTATTCATATCGGACATCAAAGAAATCATTTAAAACACGGGAAAGAAAATATGGAGACCCAACATGAATGGTATAAGCTGACGTTAGTTCTAGTTCTAAGAAGTTAGTTCAACAGTATAGCTATAATTTGGGTGTCATGTTTCATTTTATAATCAGAAGAAAAAAGTGAAAACATGGCCAGGTATTAAAAGGACAAGCAAGAATTTGAATGCCTTATTTGAAGTATCAGCCACTTTTTTAAACTACCCAATAAGAATTCACAGCAACTTTCTTGATTCCAAGCAGATTTTATTGATTCGAAAACCAAATTATCACAGTACTGCAACAATTGTCTTGCATGCAACTCCTACAGTTTTTTTAGATAAATGTAGATGATTTCATTACAGAGAAATTACTGAATTATAATGAGAAGATTTAGACATTCTCCCCAAACAAAGAACAGTATAGAAAACAAATATTAAAACAGGAACTCGTACAGTTTACAAATTTTCATTGGAAGCAGAAAGATGAAATAAGCTCACACACTGAAGTGTGGCTATTTTAAGGCCAAACTACACCGTCAAGAATTGTTAAAAGAACATGCGGAGGGATTGTTCAAAAATCAGAAGTAATTTGGAAATTCATTGCTCCTATTAACAAAGACAATCATGCTTTTCAATACAGAAATGTGCCACTGACATATTCACATCAAATAGTTGGAAGATCCCGTCAAAAATAAGAAAAGGGGCCTTACTACTACATCAGGACGAACTTGTTCCCAATCACAAGCCAGCATTTTTCCTGTTCGTGCTAAGCCAGTTTGAATTTCATCAGCAATCATCAGAACATTGTATTTTGAGCAAAGATCTCTGACAGATTTTAAGTAACCATCTGGAGGAATTATAACCTGCCAACCATAAAGAATAGTAACCAAATATAACAGTCTCAATAAAATGAGGAGACAGAAATAACAAAAGGAATTTAATTTAAGAGGTGAAGGACGAATCACTCACCCCAAATTGGGGAAGAAAAACTTTCAGCCTTTGTCAAAAAACAAGTGGGCTTGAATACAAATGGGCATTTGTCAGACATTTTATGTAAAATGACCAGGTAAATTGGAGATATGATAGAAAATTAGCTATTTAAGACAGACAATTTTCAAGAAAACAGATCGGGAATAGGTTAGCTACTTTTTTCAAATTCAAAAAATCTAGTTCAGCAATAAGCTGAGTAGCTATCATTTTCTGTGTTAAATGACAAATCCAAATATCTGAAATACCTGCATTAGACTCGACAGAACAGGAAGGTATTCAATATAAGTAGAGGAGTAGATAAATTCAACCCTATTAAACATGATTTTGCCAGCATCCTTTCTCGCTTAGTTCTAAGTTCATATATGAAATAAAAGGGACCATATTTGATACGAACCCCATGAATACATAGATCTAGAAACCCATAGTCAAATCAACTCTTCCCGAGAAAGTTAAATCCAGGCTTGTGATTGAACTTGACACAATAATAAACTATACCAAGACACTAAGATTATACGTAATCAACCCCTACCCAACACCTACAATCGAGACACGAACGAAAAATATAGAAGATGATGCGAACGAAGACACCACGAAGCTTGGCTAATTCTTCAATAAGTCAGAGTTGTTCCATAAGAAACCAAGAGTAAAAACAAATTGGCACACACAAGTTTTCTTTCTAAATAATCAATTTATCTCTTATTAATTTTTTTAAAACCTATATACAAGCTAACCCTATTTATATACTAGGTAAAATGTCATTAACAATGCTGGAAAAATAATAAAAAGTTCTAAAAAAAATAGAAAAAAAAATCATAAATCAACAAGGAAGCTAATACAATTCTCACACAGTAGCTTTTAGACTTTATCGCAAGGTCTTCTCAATATCCAATTGACCTAAAGTTTTAACTTTATATAAAACAAGACCTCTGAAACTTCTGATAAAATTTTAGTCTAATCCAACAGTTGAATAAAAAATTATACTTATTAGTGTAAAAATATACATTTGAAGAAATAAGTCCAAAACCAAATCTGATTGTCACCCTCTTGAATGGATTGTATCATTAGCTCTTCAAAAAGATTTGACCTTTAATCATCACCTTGCTTGAATGTTAAAACACTTTTGAAAGAGATATTAACTTGGTTTTATGATTTTGATAAGTCTTTTTCTTCCTTTTTTTTAAAAAAATATTGTAAACAACCAGATCGCAAATAATCAACTTTTTTTATATTATACCAAAAGTCATAATAAAAGGATATAACTTGATTTTAGAACTTTACTCTAATATCAACTGATGCAAACTTTGTAGATATAAAGTTTCAGAAACCCACAGTCAAATCAACTCTTTCCCAGAAAAGCTAAATTCAGACTTATAATTGAGTTTGACACAACAATCTGTACTAAAATACCAAAACTATAAGTGATTGAACTCCCACCCAACGATTATAGAGAATCGCGAACGAGAAATATTAAAGTTTTGTGGAGTCAGAGTAGTTCAATAAAGAACTAAATTAAGAGAGTTTTCGTTCATAAAATAATAATTGCTGAAATCACACAATAGAGTATTAAGCTTGTATTTATTTTTATTTTTTTTATAGACTTTAATTTCAGCAATTATTATTGTAATTGAGGTTTTGCTCATATTTTTTGGTTCTTCATTAAACTACTCCAACAAATCAAAAAATTGATCAAGCTTCGTGACGTCTTCTATACTTCTTCATCTCTTTATAAGCGTTGGGCGGAGATTCAGTTACTTGTAATCTTGGTGCCTTGATACAAGTTATCGTTGTGTTAAGCTCAATTCCAAACTTGGCTTTTTTGGAAAGAGTTGATTTGACTGTGGATTTCTAAATCTTTATATCCACGAGGTTCGTATCAGTTGAAATCAGAGTTGGGTTTTAAATCAGGTTATATCTTTTTATTTTTTTTAGTTTTTGCATTATTTTATCGTTGTCGTCATCTACACACTTAGTTGTGGCAGAAGTTAAAAAAAAAAGGTAGATTATGTGAGTTGATTGTTTACAATTAAAAAAAAAAAGGGATCAAAATCAGGTTAATATATCTTTCAAAAGCGAGTGAACATCAAAGTAAGATAATGATTCGAGGTTGAATCTTTTTTAGAAGAGTGTGGATGATGTGATCCAAACTAAATCAAAAGATCTATTACATGTGTCAATTGGACCTATTACAAGATCAAAAGTTAAGAAGGTTAAAAAGGAATTCAATGGTTTAGTTCAAGATATTTAGGCTTTATTTCTTACAAGACTTGCGGATTCAACTTATTTTTTTACTTACACACAGATTAGGTTTATTTTATATAATACACAGTTTTACACTAACATGCATAATTTTCAATCCAACCGTTAGTTCGGGTTGAAAATTTACCAGAATTTTTCAGAGGTCTTGTTTTGTATTGGTTTAAAATTCCAGGTCAATTGGATATCAGAAAGGCCTTGAAATAAGGTCCAGTCTATAAGCTATTGTGCGGGAATTGCATTAGTTTCCTAATTGATATAGGATTCTTTTACCTATTTTATTTAGAACTCTTTTATTATTTTTTCAACATTGTTTAGGAGGTTTTTATATAGTATAAATAAAGCTATTTAGCATGTAAAAAAATTAACAAGAGATGGATTGATTATTCAGAAATAAAACTTATGTGTGAATTTGCTCTTACTCTTGGTTCCTCATGGAACTACTTTGACTTGTTAAAGAATTAACCAAGTTTCGTGACGTCTTCAATACTTCTCGTTCGCGTCTTTTTATAGATGCTGAGTGGAGGTTCAGTTTCTATAGTTTTGGTGTCTCGATACAGGTTATCATTGTGTCAAATTTAATCACAAGTGTGAATTTAGCTTTCTTGAAAATGATTCATTTAATTGCAGGTTTTTGAATTTAGCTTGATGTTAATTGAAAGTGCTTTTGTTATTTTAAGTCGTTTAAATCTTATTCCATTAGTTTCTTAATTTTTGGTGTCTTTTACTGTGTTTCTTTATCGTCCATATTTCGCACGAATTCTTATTGGTATTCACATTTTCATATTCGTTGTTTTGTATTGATAATTCATGATCTAAATAACTTATCAAAGAATTAACCAAGTTTCATGGCGTCTTCTTTACTTCTCGTTCGCATCTCGATAATAGATGTTGGATGGGGGTTGGTTATTTCTAGTCTTGGTAACTCGATACAAGTTATCGTTGTGTCAAGCTAAATCACAAGCCTGAATTTAGCTTTTTTGTGATTGATTGATTTGATTATGGGTTTTAGATTCTTATATCCATGGGGTTCGCATGCTGAAAAAATAATAAAATAGTTCTAAATAAAATAAAGTAAAAAATCCTAAATCAATTAGGAAACTAATACAATTCTCGCACAGTAGCTTCTGGACCTTATTGCAGGACCTTCTTGATATCTGATTAACCTAAAATTTAATCTTATATAAAATAAGACCTCTGAAAATTTCTGGTAAAATTTAATTCTGATCCAACGGCCGGATAAAAAATTATGTTTGTTAGTGTAAAACCATGTATTAGAAGAAATAAGCTCAAAACTGAATCTGATTGTCCAACCATTGCATGAATCGTATCAGAAGTGCTATTCGACATAAACACTCTATGTCAGCTAATGAGAGTCATTGAAGAAATTGACTATTAAGCTTTGTTCTTGCATCTAAAGTTTGAAAACTAGAAAATAAATCTTTCTAAAGTCTAGACAATCCAAATTTATTTAGTAGAGTTGCCTGACAATAATTGGGGCAAGCCAAGCGATTGCCAAATAATTAACAAGAGAACCACCACAAGTTCAGTAGGAAGGGAACCTAGTGGTAACAAGCTTGAGCTTGCTATCCGGGATGGAAAACTTTACAAAGGTTTATAACGTTGATCATCCCCAAGGTCAATGATCGAATGAGGCCTGGCATGTTCAGACATCACCAGGCCCGAGAAGTGAAGGACTGGTTGTGGTGGACAAAAGCCCCACAGAAACCCCACATCTAGCCCCGAACAATACATATACATGTGTGTGTGTGTCACATCAATTAATCGAATGAATTTATGAGGAAACATACCCCAGCCTCGCCTTGAATTGGTTCAAAAAGAAATCCAGCTATCCGATCTCCTTGTTCTGCAACACATACCAGAGATTAGTTATAAGTTGGTTTTAAAATTCTCATCTCAAATGGTAGAGCTAAAGCAACAGTTACAGATTATAACTTGTGAACAATTTATGTAATAATGCATGCAATGATTATTTTGATCCAAATAAAACAAGGAAAACAACTTTTGGTCGATTCAAACCTCTAAAACTTTTCTCCAGTGAAACTACATCACCAAAATCAACTTTAAGATGGCCAGAAAGCAATGGCCCAAACCCTCGAGTAGCCTCATTGTCACAGCTCATTGAGATGGCAGCCAATGTACGTCCATGAAAGCAGCCACAACAAGAGATGATTATGGCCTGCATGTTGCACACTTTCAGCAAAGGACACTTGTGAAAGGAAAATCTCAGTTGGTCCCTTGAAGGAAGACGAGATTAGAGATGTATATTTCTACATTGGTGTTTAAAACAGGTAAAAGATTTTATAATCAAATCTTCATCAGTTAAATGTCTATAATATCAAACCTCTTATAATATTTATGATTTACATGAAAGGATAACATGGAGAAATAAGCATGCCAAAAGTGAATTCCTATCTTATTGCAATTAAGATCTATCAGGTAATAATTTCTACAGCAAAAACAGTGGCCAACAAATGAGGTATTGGTAGAGCCTAAATGGATCATCAAACTTGTACAAATACTAATCAATTGGGTTGAAAAAACTCTCTTCACGAAGTTATTGAAAGGTAAATCAATTTGCTAACATTTATTTACAATAACCAGACTTGGTAGGAACAGGGATAACTTTACCACACAGAATAGAGTGAAAGAAAGATGACAAAAGTCTGATATGTTTTCATAATCCTTATTGAAGACCAATAAAACATCCATTTCCAGTTGGTAAAAGAGAAGCTACTTACAACCGCTTGAGAGAATCTCAAACACATAAAACAGGAAATTCAACTCTGCAGATACCAAGTCATGGCCTCAAAACAAGGAGGACTGCGATGCCTATAGTATAAATGGGAAATAGCAATATCACCCTTAATATTGCACAGATTTGATTCTATTCAGAAAATATTATCTTCTTTTATTTTAACCTCTTGTAACCACCCTTAATATTGCACAGATTTGATTCTATTCAGAAAATATTATCTTCTTTTATTTTAACCTCTTGTAACTATATATACTTGAATAAAATATTCAACAGTCAGAGTTCTTCCTTGTCATAATTATAGCCTTCATGAATAGGTTATATATACTCATCATCCATTGTGATATCCATTTTGTATATAAATAAAAGTCATGATCAACTCGCATAAATGAAAATCAACAACAGTCTCATTTGGAATGATGAGTAATGGCAAAGAAAAACTCTTATGCAATCTCCATAGCAAGAATAATAGTTGAAAGCTGCTTAGAACTACTTGCCTCATCAATAGGGATTTTTTTCTTTTCATATCCCCATTTCCTTGCCAACTTCAAAGCTGTTTCCACACCCTCAGCACCAGTGTTCATTGGTAGCACCATATCATAGCCAAACATGTTTGTTAGGTGCTCTGCAAATACTGGAAATTTATCATTATAGAAAGCTCTAGAGCTGAGAGTGAGCTTTTCTGCTTGTTCCTGTAATGCTTTCATGATCCTTGGATGACAATGTCCCTATAGAAGGAAGCAATGAAATTGCATTTACAGTTCATCTCAAATATAATTCTCAAAAAGTGCAAGGACACTGCCCCCCGACAGAATGAGTATGAGAACAATGGTTTGTAGAGGATAAGATCCTCAGGTGATCTGCATTTTGTGCTCATGTAAAATAAAGGTAATCATATTGCATTGAAAAGTTTTCTTCCTTCTACTTCACTTTTTTACCATTTCTTTAATAGGGATCTTATTGCTGCTAAAGATATAAAAACTGACTTCTTTTCTAATGACTACATAAAGAACTACTTAAGCCTTCACCTAACAGTTCACGCTATAAGTAGTGAGTTAACATGATATCAGACTCATTGACCTTGCAATAAGGAGTGTGACTACAGGAAATCCTATCTATTTACAAATTCATTTTAGCACAAGACAGTGGCATACTTGTGCTTAACCCACACCTTAAGTCCAATTCAGTTTCATTGAAGGGAAGGTGTTAAAGACATAAAAATCAATCTTCAACCTTCTTTGAAAAACTTAAGCTTTTGGTGTAGTGGTCAATTGATAATTTTCATAAATATCAATGAAAAAGATACAATTAACGGTCATAGATTTGATAAGTAATTACAGCCAAAGATCTTGTACTCTGTATTTCTTTTTTTTCTTTGTGTATGCCTTTTGCTATAAATATTCCTTCGTCTTCTGAATTAAGCCTATTAGTACACCCTTCAAGAAAATTCTAAAGTACAAGAGGATTTGATAGACTTCATATACCATCTCTCATATAATATGTCATTATTATCTGTAGAAGTTTGAAATGTTTGACATCTAGATTACATAAATGAATGAGTACACAAGTTATTTGTAGTCATTAGAACTAGTAAAAGTTTTATTCTTGTCAGAAAGTTCTATAGCTGTCCATCTTAAAACACATAATAGACTTTACTAGCATGATGCTACCTCAAACCCTTTCGCATTCCAAAACAGTCTTCAATGTGTTTAAGATTTACGCTCCAGCATGCACATTTCCTTGACAAGTCTAGATGAGCCTAGAAAATCCTAAGATATAAGACTAACTTTCTGAAATTCTCCAATGCAAGAGCAGGATTTTTAAGGGTTAAGATGATATATATGATAGTTTTATCATCAAGTGAAATTCTTAACTAGATTAGGATGCACATTTCTAGAATATCAGTAAAAAAATGAGAAAATTAGAAAGACTAGGAGCTTGTATGGAAGTTCATAAAAGCCTATAATCAAACGTGATAGTGAGTTCCCATGTTGCCTACTGGTCATCAATAGCCCTGCAAATTAGTTCACTACTTCCCATGTTGCAATCACTTGCTTCCTCCGACCAGTAGCCATTTTCAACCAAACTAAAATCTAATAATTGAGAATGTAAGGAGGGGCACATGGGTTCTATTATCCATATCTATTACCTGATTAACTGCTGAATATGCAGAGAGAAAATCCAGGTATTTGTTGCCCTCAGGGTCCCATATACAGGATCCCTTCGCTTTAGAGAATACGATTGGAACTGGATGGTAACTACAAATTGATCCAGAAAAGCAAGTTAATGAACAAGAAAGGCTAAAAAAATGTAATATCAACAGCAGAGGAAAAATAGAAGTATCCAAAAAGGAGTCCCATCCAACAGAATCAAATTATTTAATTTAATCAAATAAAAGACATGTATATATTCTTAGATCAGCAGATAAACAAGGTATTAATTACAGCTACAGCCCGAAACTTTAATTACACAGGAGGAGAACATGCAACAAGCAAGCGTGTGATGATGATATACCACCTCAATAATGGGTAGAGTCCAAACATTTGTTTACATAAAGCAATAGAACAGGTAAGCAATTACTTTACTGAAACCCCAGAAGCCAAAAAGAGTGGATAGAAAGGGATGATTAAGGAAAGAAAACACCAAATTGGACAGGTAGAAATATAAAGGATCAGAGAGAGAGAGAGAGAGAGGTGTTACTTGTGGGCACTGTATTCATACTCCAAGTTGATGAGATGTTGAGAGAAAGAAGGGTCGTGTCCATGTCCTTGAGGGATAACCCCGTAAGTCCTCCGAGCCTCCCTGCAAACTCTGCTCAATAAACGCTGCAAAGGTCTCTTGCTTGTTGCCATTGAAGAGGAGGAAGGATGATCTAGGAATCCACAAAGTGCTTTGCACCCACGTACGTGTAAGTAAAAAGAGTTTTTATAGGGTCGGATTGGTAGCTTTGGGCTGGGTTGGGTTCCTTCCATTGTCATTAATTATTATGTCATGCCTTCCTTATTCACACGTCCCCAAGCGTTATCCTCGTTTAATCCCCAACGTCAGCTTCTAGCAGCAAACTTTACGAAATACAAATCTCTCTCGCCCCGCTGTCTACTCTACAATTTCAATGTTGTCCCTCTACTTTTTAATTCATGCAAACTTCCTTTCTTATATCTTTCAAATTTGATTCGAGAGAGAATAGATTTATTATAAAATAATAAATAGATTGATATTATAAAATTTATACAAATATATTTTTCAAGGCTTTTTTTTGATAAAACAAACCAGTGAAACATTTTTCTCTTTTTGTTTTTTTTAGTCAAACATCACTAGATGTTGTTATAGATTTCATAAAATTTATAATGAGGATCATAAATGAATTATTTTTTTCATTAATAAAAATTACAGAAAATATTCTCTTTGTAATCCTAATTTTTTTTTTATGGGAAGGGGTAACTACAAATTCTAAAATTTTATTTTTAAGTTTTTTGTTTTGTTTGGTTGCTTAGCATCCTCAACTTTTGGATGAAATTTCTACGTAATTTATTTTGGTATAAAGTTTTAGAAAATTATAGTTGAAATCAAACTTGATCGAAATTAAAAGAATTGATTAATTATAAAGATTTAATTAAACTTTTAATGAGTTTAATCAATTTAATTAAGGACTTTAATAAAGAAAAAATGAGTTTGAAAGTCAATCTACTCAAAATTAAAAGAATTAGTTAAGTTTAAGAATTTAATTAAACTTCTAATGTGTTTTTTTGGATCCAGTCAAGGAATTAATTAAAGATAAATCAAGTTTGGAGGTCTAATTCAAATCAATTTGCAAATATTAAAAGATTAGAGACACAATTGAGACTTTGAAATACTAAATTAGTGCAATTAATTAGTGGCTCAAATGAAAGAAATTTGAAAGTTTGATGGTTGATAGTGGTCAAATTGCTTAATCTGAAAATCAATGTCTAACTTGAAAAGGATGCTAAATTCAAGGGATCTAATTGAAACATTTACAAGGATGAAATTGAAAGACTTGGTTAAATTGAGGGCTTAATTAAACAAATTAAAAGAATAGGGACTAGATTAAAGGGTGTTATATAGACAACAGATCACTTATTTACAAAAAAAAAAAAAATTCATAGATAACGCATTATTCGGTTACTATTCATTTTCTTATTTATTTCAACCTAAAAAAGCTGTTCAAGTTGCCATATTTCAAACTGGTTATATCCATCATCCTCTCATCCAAAAGTTTTCTGAAATGTACTAATGATTCCTCTTAATTAAGAATAGTTAAATCATTATTTTATCTCCAAAAAAAAAGAAAAAAAAAATTAAATACCACAATAACTCAACACAATCCCACCTCATAAAAACCATGCCTGAAATGTCCTCTTCTAGTCTCCTCGTAACCTTCATATATATTGTATCAATTAAAATCATAGATGCTAATATTAATGACCATGATATCCCTGTACAATTCTAACTGCCAGATCCTCTTTCTTTGCCTTCAAGATTCAAGAAAAAATCATAACAAACTCACACCCTGCTGAACTGCTGAAATTTATATATAGAAGATGTGAGTAACCACCTTGCTAGCTACAGAACCAGAAAGATAACCACCTTGACCTTTTTACCTACAGCCCAGATCTCTTCCCAAGATCATGATTCACCCACCTTGCACCCTCGACAACCTTATCATTTCTCCCATAAAAAAACTCAAGCATCTCGGCAAGGGGAAAGGGAATTAATGAAGGAGAGCCTTGCAACAAAAAGGAAAGCTAGAAAATCAGTTTTTCATCAGCAAGGCTAGCAGTTGCTAATTCCATAGAGAATAGCTGCAGCAATGATTTCTGCACCGTGAGTAGCGGTGGAAGATCTTTACCGCCAGCAGCTTCCTCCTTCTCAAGCAAATCCAACCATGCACTCCTCAGCACCACCGTGGACCTCTCATCTGTACCGTGACTTCCTTTTCTCCATTAAAGCACCGTGAGCCTCCAGCTGATTGTCCACGGTTTCTTCTCCATCCAGCAACAATGACTATCCTCCACAGATCCGCACAACCCCTGTAAGCAACTGTTCTCCTTAACAGTCTAGTACGTAGTACTCTCCACCGGCAGTCCAGCGCTAACTTTCTAGCAGCAGCACCGTCAGCCTTTATCTCAGCTTCTCCTGATAGCAGTTGTGGAAGCTTATCCTTCCAGCAGCGTCATCTTCTCTACACCGTGAGCAAGCAGTAGCAGGAGCGTTGTGAACAACAACATGAGATTCAACAAAAAAAAAAACAGCAGAGGCTTTTCTTCTCAATCACAGAAGCAGAAGTGAAGGAATGCAGGAGAAACAGAAGGAGAAGAAAAAGAAAACGAGACTGGGTCAGTGTTTGTTCAAGTATGGCACACCAAGCTACCCCTGGTGACATAGGTATAACTCTTGTGCTCTTTAAAAACTCTAAATTTGCTGTGATTTGTTTGCTACATGTTCATGGTTTATGGGCATGAGCTATGTATGGATTCATTAATTCAGTTGTTTTGATATTTCAAGAGCAAAAAGAGAGCACTTATTTGTTTTAGGGGTCAGGCTTTGCTTTAATTATTATGGGTTATTATTATTATTATTATTTCCATAGATAAGGCTTTTGTTTAATTTAGGAGAGACTACACTGTCTCCACACACACACACACACACACACACACACACACACACACACACATATTGGAGGAGGTTGGCAGTGGTTCATGGGCCAGGGTCATGAATCCCAATTCATGTGATTCAGCTGTGCCTTTCAAAGGCTCAAGGCTGTGTTCGTATAAACTAAAATTTTACAACGAAAATTTTTTTATGACGTGTTTAGCAAACATATCATAATGATTTTTTA
>Ga0325402_1001606_pt1 | contig 18795 bp, 9 predicted proteins | sample PopdelMetagenome_22_FD_207212 | JGI IMG/M metagenome (GOLD analysis project Ga0325402, IMG submission 207212) | Populus deltoides microbial communities from Bellville, Georgia, United States - Xylem-PdKOR-R3 | ecosystem: Host-associated > Plants > Phyllosphere > Stem > Wood/Secondary xylem...
ATATATATATATATATATATATATATATATATATATATATATATATATATATCACCATTATAATTAGAAAATATTTACACAACAGAGTGCAAGTTAAATAAGCTAGTCCATTTAAATTCATACATACACAACATTATAATCTTCAAAATATACAGATAATAATATTATTATCTACAATTTACATATCCAAAAGATTTACTGGTAATAGAAGTAAACTCTAAAACTACTAGGAGGCGCGGTATTGAGATGAACCTGCATAATGATTTAAAAGATAATCATTGTTAATTAGAGTATTTACATTTGCATTAACATATAAATATATACATTAGTTACTCACAAAATTTTCATATTTACTATCATCTTTCAAGTACTATTCACAAATCAATAATCCAAAATTCAAACAAGTCCTCATCATAGAACTTCAGTTCCAAACCAGGACACCTGGACTACTAGCACTAGTTTCATACCAGCACAACTGGCCCACTAGCTGCCCATTCACAAGACACCAGTTCCATACCAGGATACCTGGTCCACCAGTTGCCAATTCACAGGGCACCAGTTCCATACCAGGATAGCTGGTCCACAAGGTACCCATTCACAGGGCACCAGTTCTATTACAGGATAACTGGCTCACAAGTCTTCCATTTTCAAAATAAATTATCATGAGAAAATCTACCAGCATTCCACATAATATTTCATTGATCGAGAGAAAATTTAAATATCTAAAGTTTAGAGAAAGAAAAGAATATTCAAGATATTAAACACCTACCTGGTGTTTGCGTCCTACTAGCTGAACTTGTTTGCTGAATGGTTCCTATAGCCTCATCCACTCCTGCAAGTTCATTTCATTACCAATTAAATTTTATTTCAACAAAATCAACTTGTCATCAATTTAATTATTTCATCAACAACATCACCACAAAACCACTTTACTTATCAAACCAGCAAAACAACTCACTGTTAATTTAATTACTTCATCAACACATCACCACATAATTCATTTAATTTTCAACAACAATATCAACTCATCACTAACATAATTCTTTCATCATCAATATTACCACATAACTCATTTAACTATCACTCAACAATATTAACTCATCACTGATATAATTCCTTTATCATCAATAGTACCACATAACTCATTTAATTATCACTCAACAAATTAACTCATCACTAATATAATTCATTGATCATTAATATTATCCCATAACTCATTTAATTGTCATTCAATAATATTAATTCATCACTAATATAATTTTTTCATCATCAATATTATCACATAATTTATTTAACTATCAAACAACAATATTAACTCATCACTAATATAACTCCTTCATCATCAATATTACTACATAACTCATCTAATTATCACTCAACAATATTAACGCATCACTAATATAACTCCTTCATCATCAATATAATCACATAACTCAACAATTAATTATTGATCCAACATTTTCATTTATTTTCTTTCTCTAGGCCGAAACCTCTCCTCCAAACAACCCATAATTATTGTTTTCTTCAATTTCAAAAAATTGAAACATTACCCATTATTATTTCATTTATTAAAACATTAATTCATCATAATTTCATAAATTAACCCATTCAACCTCACAACTCATACCATAATTATACACTAATACAATTGAATAAAATCTTAACATACTAAATATATCAATTTAATTGAGAGGAAAAGATTTGTTACCTTTTAATACAAATAAATAAGAGATGGAAAGCTTGAAATCACCACACAAATTTCTTTCCTCTTTCCCCCTTTATTTTCCTCTCAATGCCTCCCCTCTTTAATAAAAAATCTTTTGTTCCCCTTTTGAGATTTTCTTGTTCAAACCCTTCCTAATAAACTTTAATCACTAATTATATCTCCTTCTATTTTTATTTTTGTGAATTTATTTTGGATGAACTTTGATAAATTTCACTTAATTCTTCTCCCTCTCAAGCCCTAATATGGCCGGCCACTCCCCCCTTAAATTCCACTCCCCACTTGTTTATATATTTACAAGTTTTCCCTTTTTTTTCATTTAAGTCCTTCCTTGTTTTGTTTTAAAACCATTTGGCCCAAAAGTTTGACTTATTCAATTTAATCTTGTCCCACATTCACATTATTAGATAATAATTTCCACTTCATTAACTTCTACACACACACACACACACACACACACACACACATATATTTGCCCCCTTTTTTTTTTTGTAAGTCAAAAAATACAGGAATTTACCCGGGAGTTACATTATATATTATAATAATGACTTGGGTTTAGGCCTAACCTAATTATATGGGCTGAACCCAACCTGATTAAGCTGAGTCTAGCCTAGAAGGAAATGGGCCAAGACCAGCCCAAAAAGACATTAGGCCGTAGCGAGCCCACAAGGAAACTGTTTCGGGACTGACCCAAAACAAACTCCTTTCACTTTTTTTTGCTGGACTCAGCCCAGCCGCATGGGTTGGGTTGATAGTCCAGTCCGAAGCAACCATACAGTAACCAGTTAGTGATATTTATTGATGTAGAAACGTGAACAGTGCATGTCCTGCATGCAAGTAAGCAGACCATGAAGAGGAGACGGAGGAGGAGAGTGTTACCTGGAACAAAGGGGCTCTGGTAGCTGAGCTGACGATGGCTTGTGGTGGTGTGGCTCATGGACAGTGGTTCCAAGCATCGATGGGAAGAAAAACAGCAACCTCCCTTTTTCCTCTGTTTTTTTATTCTCTTCTTTCGTTCTTGATGAACTTTCTCTTCTGTACCCCCCAAAGCCCCCTTGTTTTTGTTTTTGTCTCAAATTTTCTTTTCTTTATTCCCCTCTACTCTCCCCTGTTTTCCCCTGTCTTTGCGTTACTGTTTCTCTCTTCTTTTTCTTTTACTTTCTGCCCTCCCTTCTCCCTTCTTTTTTTTTCTTCATTCGTCTTTATTTTTTTTTCAAAATCTTTCTCACTTCTAAAATACGTTGTCTTATATTCCCTATTCGTTTTCACTTCTCTTTTTTTTTCCTTTTTTTTCCTCATTTTTTTCTTCATTGCTTCCCCCTATTTATAAACAGAAGGAGAAGGGGGTCACCATATCATGTCTCGTCGTGCCACAGGATAGGGTGGTTTGGGATGTCTTCTGTAAGGCATGGCTCCCCTCTCCTTTTTTCAGCGTTATTGCAGGGCGTGTAGAGGGGGGTACGACTTCTTAGTGTTTGGTAAAGTTGGGGAGAGAGAGAGAGAGAGCGCAAAAAAAAAACAAATTCAAAAACCTTCTTCTTCCCCTGCTGCACATCTAGGAGAAGAAGAAGAAGAACAGTGTCGTTCAAAACGACACCGTTTCAGGCTTCTTTTTTTTTTTAAGTGAACAGTTTATGAAACGATGTAATTTTGACCAAAACACGTCATTTTCATTTAAAAGAAAATGGCGCCAAAATATGTTAATTTTCAAATCAGTCCTTAATTTTTTAATTGTTCAATCAAGTTCTCAATGGTAAAATTTTAATTTTTAAAATCAATTCAATTGTATCCCTGCAAAATTCCAACGTCGGGCCTGATGTTGGCCTTTTTTTTCACTTTAGTCATTGGTTTTGAATTTGTGCATTTTAACCCTCAATTAATAAAAAAAAATCAATTTCTTCAATATAGCCCCTAATTCGGTCCATTCCAGCTCCTTTATTTACGTGTCTTTTCTAGTTTAGTTCTTGGTTTTTGATTTCTTCAATCAAGTCCCCAATTGGCCATCAAACTTTAATTTCTTCTAATGAAGCCCTTGATTTAACTAAATCAACTTTTAAAAATTATAATTTGACCCCTTAACTTTAATTTTTTCCAATTAAAGCCCAAATTGACTCGAGAATCATTTTTTCTTGCAATCAAACCCTTTATAAGTTTAATTAAACCTTCAATAAAATTTTATTGAGTCCATAAACATCTGATTTTGGACATTTCTTCCTCAAAATGAATTTTATTTTGTCAACAGGGCTCTCATTAGTCAAAATATATTGTCAAATTTCAATTTTTGTATTTTTTAACCTTCTCAACCAATTTTGATTATTTTCTTGGCACTTCGGAATCCTTTATTCAGTGTTATAACTTTTTGGTTTTCTTCCAAATATATTTTTTGATTTTTTTTTATTTTGTATTTTTTTTTGTGGGGACTCAAAAATGAGTAACAACAATTATAAAGACATAATTTAGTGTGGTTACAACACATTATAAATTACAAGCATAAATTAGTCTACAATTACAACATTTAATCAATACCAGGACCTATTTGATAGGAAAGGCTCGATAACCTTTTTATAAGGATTGAAGCCTTCAAAAGAAGATACTTGTAAAACACATAAGACCATTAAAATTGCCATAAGTAATTACATCATTATGATTATTATATTTTGCAACTATATGAACAAAATCAATAACATTAGCCCTTTCTTTAAGCACATCAATCTATGTTCTTTTTAATTTAATACCTTCTTATCAACCATTGATAAGCTCTTCTTTTCCATTAAACACATTTAATTATTGTCATCATAGATGTAAACTACCTGACTTACCATATATTCCATAACCCTTCTCAATTTTTCACTCACTTCTTTTATATTTATTGAATTCATTATAATGTTTTCATTTCATATTCCCTTTCAACGTCGTATTTTATCTATACCCCATTTTATCTTATAATTATATTTAGTTCATTTTGTTATTTCATTTCATAACCCTCTTAATTCATATCATATTTCTAAATTACCATCATATGCCTTCCTGACCTTCCTAAGCATTTATTTCATTCCAACCAATTAAAATCATTAATTCATCTCATCATCCATTTATATCATTATTGGCTTATCAATATCACTTTCAGACTCAATGTCTATTATGTCTACCAAGACTCTTCTAATCAAAATTTTAAACTCAATGTACTTCTAGCCAATTCTAGCTTGAACATACATTTCTTTCATTCTCATATGCTTTATACTCATCCGGTTTCTTCAAAAAAAAAAATATCTTAAGTATTTCTTAAACTTATTTATAGAACATTTCAATGTTTTTTTCCAACTTAAATATTTCTTATATCCATTGGTGGCAAGTTCCAATATTTTTCCAACTCAAATATTTCTCACGCCCCTTTAAGACACATTACAATATTTTTCTCACTCAATTAATTTTTATGCTCATTTATGGCACATTTCAGTATTTTTCCAACACAATTATTTCTCATGCCCATTTATGGCATATTATAATATTTTTCAAACATAAATATTTCTCATGCCCATTTATAGCACATTATAATATTTTTGCCCCACAATTATTTTTCATGCCCATGTAGCTCATTTAAATAATAATTATGTCTTATCCATACATTTCTAGATTTATCCATTCATCCATAAGTTTGATGAACACTTTAATCAACTTATTAGATTCATTTGATCCATTTCTGTATTTAAACTCATACTCTTTATTATTTAATTTTTAATAATAAATAATCACTAATTATTTTAGGAATTTGTAACTCATACTTCAAGTTTAATAACCCTCATTGTTGTAGTTGGATTAACATTTAAAATATTAGACCTGTCATTATAATTGATATAAACTTTAACACATTAAATTCTACCATTATTGTTAATTTTATTTTTCTCAAATCCAACTTTCACTATCATGATTCATTTAATTTTTATATATTATTTTTCTACTATATATGTGTATCTCACCTATCATTTATTTATTTTTTTCATATCAATATATACACCATGTTTGATTTTTACACTAGTCCCTGTTTTTGCAATGGGGTGGAGGAAATCCCTTATATCTTGGCACAATTAAGAAAGGATTTTAGGCTTATAATGTTGATATACAATAGATAGTGGGTCCAATAATGTTGATATTGCTAACTCGATTCATTTGATCATTTGTATAAAAGAGCAATGCAAGCTATTGAAGAAGGGATGATTTCTCAAGATCGATACATGGTTGCTTAGCAAGCATCTAAAGAATCACTGAATAAGGTCTGTCTTCTAGCATATAAAACATTTATAAAATTTTATATGTGAATAAAATTCTATTTTAATAAATTATAGAGGTTGTGTAATCAGTAGAAAATTTAAATAGCCAAGCGTGATTAACTGGTTAACAACTGTGTGCAAATATAAAAGAAAGAGTTAATATCAAGAAGTCAGCTAAGAGCATGATGAGTGCTAATAAAGAAATGATAGATATTTCTTTAAGAAAATAAAATGAAATCAGATGCTAATAAAAAAGAAGAGTTGGTTAACCAAAATTAACATAGAATAGAGCCCAATATATAGCATAGTTAGAGGAAGAAATGAGTGCTAGAAAAGTTGTTAAATCTAACATAAGAAACTATAAGAAAAGAGTTGATTTTTTAAAAGAACAACTCATGGTATTACAATCTGAGATAGAAATTCAAGAGGAAGAGTTGATGCTGCTTAAAGAACAATACTTTAGAATGGAAAAATAACTACACAACTCAAAGCAAAAGTGTCAAGAATGTCGAGATTACATCAACAATTTTGAGGTCCAGATTAACTCTAAAATAGTTGAGCTTGACATCGAAAAGAAGGAGCTGCAAAAAGCAATAACTAAAGTAACATATCTGGAAAACAAAAACAGAACGAATGCTTGAAAGAAATAATGAGGCTTTAACATCCAGTATTGGTTTCCTAGTCACAGACAACACTTTATTCCATGACTAGATAAGACAAATGATAAGGCAGGTTGAGCAAGCAGCACGTCAGGCCGAGAGATTACAGCAGTAGGCTACCCAAGTTGAAAATGATGCTATGAAGTATTGAGAGCACTTAAATGCAACCACCGCTTTTATTATAAATATATCTAATAAAGGCAATGCTTTCTATGAGTAGTGATATATAGTTTTTTCTAACTTTTCTAAGTTTGATTTATAAAAAAATATACGAACTCTTTTTATTATATGTAATGAAAGGGCCGGAAATCAGATTATCTTTCATTTAATATGATTGGAATTCAATCATGATAAGAACTTGGTGAAATACTCTTTTATAACAATCAGCCAAAATAAAAAATCTTGCCTAAAATCAAGAAAATAGAAGTTGTGAATCAGTTTTAAAAAAGCTAACCCATATTCAACATAAACATACATAAACCTCAACATGCAAACATTTTAGAGTTTTACATGTCATGTATGCATATGTATGAGAAATATTGGCCTACCCCTTTAACGCTACCCTTTGCCAAAAAGTAAATGGGAAACAAAAAAGACATTCAACTTGGATAGAAGCAGGATAATTTTCTGAAAAAGAAAATGGTTCAATTAACCAATCCATCAGAAAAACTATTCACTCTAAAAGTACCCCCCACATGGAATCCAATATGAAGAATATGCCCTTTTGTCCCTTCACACACCCTCATCAGAAGAAAGTTTTAGATGGTTATTTGATCAATAAAAATTCATAAAATCTTACTTCTAACACCCCGAGTGCATCAAAGATTTATGTTATCTTGTCTCCAAATTCACTGCAAATTGTTGCAAACCAGATGTATCAAACACCTTCACTTTTGTTCCACCTGGATATCATGAAAATCTAAAAATGCTAGTTTCTCCCCTTTTAATTCCCCTTAATGATATCTATCAAAGCCTTATAAAAACCCATTAAATAGTTTCTCAACCACTTAAGCCCATCCAACCACCCTTTTCCTAAATGATACAATAAGAATGCACAATGCAAATACCATGTAGAAGCAGTAGGTTATTCTATCGATGGTTGTCATGAATTTAAAAGAAAGATTGATCAGCTAATTTAACATGGGTGGTTATGCTTCTAGGAGAAAAATGACATATTCAGTACAATCATAAAAAAAAATGATTCGCATGATCCACTTCCAGCTAGGGAAATATTTCGTGAGCTAGATGTTGATATTCCTAAAAATTTGAAGCTTTTGAAATTGTCAAGTACATAGGAGCACAATACCTAGAGACTCACATTAAAGTATACTATAATATAATGGCAGAAGTTATCCATGATGAGAAACGTTTTATGCATCATTTTCTCGATAGCTTGGTCGAACCTGCTCTCAACTAGTATATGGATTTGAATGGCTTTAAAAAAAGGAAATGAGAGTATTTGGCTAATGCATTTTTGTAACAATTCAAACTCAATTTAAAGGTGGCTTCAACCAGGTCAGATCTTTAAAAAATAGGGATGAGAAATGATGAGTCAGTTAAGGAATACGTTTATTGTCCACTACTTGAGAATGAGCTTAATTCCATCTTTATCAAATCTTTAAAGACTCCTTACTATGATTACTTGACTTCTAAGTCATTAGCTTATTTTATGGAAGTAATAACGACAGCCGAAAGGGTGGAGCAAGGATTGAAATTAAAAAGGATCTGGAATTAAAAAAAAGGTTTGATGCTATGCCGATTGATAAATGAGAAGATAACTCTCACTTGAAAAGTATAGATGAAGATCATTTGATGCCTCAACATCGTAATCATTTTTCTTAAGTGCTAATCAGATTCGAACTAATAAGAAACTACATGGAAACTCACAATATCTCAAGCAAACTTTATCGCCCCTTTATTTATCTTTTAAAAAGATGTTTTAAAGATTGATAAGTATTTGATAAATCATTCCAATTCCTTAGAAACCATTTCTACCCCCATATCCAAAGTGATGTGAGCCTAACCAAATATTATCATGATTGCACTAGTGGGCATAACATTGAAAATTTCTGTACTTTTAAAGACAAACTCCTTCAATTTATCAAGGCAGAATGGATCACCTTTGAGGAAGCCCTAAATAAATACTCAAACCCACCTCAAAATCATGCCTTTGGAATTGGAGTAGTTAATGCTAATGAAAAAGGAAAAAGAGGTGAAATAGTCTTAAGGGCGGCCATGGAGAATCTATATGATACCTCCAGGTGCTATCTAAGACCCAAATTATAGGGGATCTTGACAAGTTTTGTAAATATCATTGCAAATATGGTTATGACAATGATTTTTTTTTTAATGAATTCCATTAGGAGGTTGAGATGATGATGACTCTTGGAATATTAAGAGTTGAAGATATCAAGATTGATTCTAGAATTGGAACGATAATATCCCAAGAGCCAAACGATAGGGTATGTCGATCATCTGGGAAAGAAGCTTCTTACCAAGGATCAGTCCATAGTGATGCACAATATACTACTCATACAGGCACAGTTCAAGGCTTATGCTTGAATATCTTTTTTGAGACCTTAATATGGTCATCAATGGAAACTATAAAGAGATGTAGGCTTTTTTCCAAAGAGAGCAATAAACTCTTCTATGAACCTATATTTTCCAAATTACACACCCAAAGAACCAATATCATCTCTTAGAGGCAAAACATACTTAGAGGTGAATATTATGCTACCTTAGGGATAAACCATGTGTCGTTCCTTGATTGCTTACCTAACCATGTGAAGATTATGACATTAACATACCAGGGTATTTTACTCTATTAGACACATAATAAAACTCAAAACTATATGTGTGAGCCTGGTACTAAGCAATAATAAAAAATCCAGAACCCTAAAACACGATACCATACTCTAAGAGTTGGCATGCTAGTGGTAAGATCAAATCCCTTGCATTACAAGATCATAAGATCTTGAAGGACCAAGTTTTGCTCTCACAAGGAATTCTATCTGTATAATTACATCTGATGTGAGTTGTTTGACTCAAAAGCTTGTTAGTGAAAGCAGTTGAAGGAAATCAAGTTAGCATAAGATGAATCACTTCGTCATATGAACCTAGTATTTGTGAATGGTTTACTTCACTGGCTCACTTTGGAAAGAGACAAATTTATATTTGATGGGAACACGGAAAGTTACGAGTTGTTTCCAATTTTCCCATTAGTTTATGGATATGATAAAGATACATAGATCATGATTAGCTAGTATAAAAGGAAACTTCCAATAACCTGTATGGATGATAAACGTAGCTTCATGGAATTATGGGTAATGAAAAGTTATAATAGAAAAGAATGACACAAAAGGTATACGGTAAACATGAGTACAACAATGGGGAAGAGACCTTGTATGAGCTCTTTTGTATTTTACGATATCGACATTGTAGTAATAGGAGGATACTTTTATAATGTAATGCTTTTCAACTTAAAAATTAAAAGCATTAACATGTTGTAACAAGGGAATGGACTACTTTATGCATATTTCCCATTTAAGACCATTCCCAACATAGCAAACAGATGGAAAAAATAGTGGTGAATGCTGAGAAGACATTGGCATTGCTAAACAAGCTAAATTAAAAAGGGTTGTTGCATTGGCAATCCTTTTATTATAGAACTTTACTACTCTTATTTTGTTATTAGTATGTTTTGCATATATATTGGGATCTCATCACATCTTTTAATGAAATATACATTTCCTTTATCTCTTTATTATTTTGAAATCAAGATATATTGTTGTGAAAATAATATTTAGCATTTTATTGTTGTCCATGATTGGATAAATATAATGGTAAAAATGATTGAACCCTAACGCATGTTATACAAAATGTTAAGAGGCAATCCTCACCCTTTTTAAAACTTTTTGACACTCATAATTGATTTCATGGATCTATTCAAAGCATTTTGAGCAAATCAATTTTGTAAAACAAAAAAAACCTTTCGCCAAAATATTTCTAAAAAATTGAATTTGCTTTTTGATTTTAGAAATAATTCAATGTTTACTTCAAACAATGTTTAGACACCATTTTGTAACGAATCATTCAATTAATTTCTATTTTAAGGTGACCAAATAATTTTGAACCATGACATGAAAAAAAAAAAAACTCACATCTTATGCGTCTTATGCCATATTTTAGTTTTATGTATAATCGCATGTGGTTCGATTTGCTAATTAGTGATTCACAAAAACACAGTCCCAAACCATTACACAAGACAAGAATAAAATTTATTGATTATGACTGCTTACGCTTGAAATGATGAAAAGCTATATTTGTTATGCCATCATGTTCTAAAAATATAACCCTTGTTGTACTTATTTGAATCTAAATAAGTTTTTCTTTCATAAAACATTGACTAGAATCAAACATCATACTAGGGCAAGTAGAAATTTAAAGATCAAAATCGAAGGTAGGTCGTGAATAGCCAAAGAACCTAAGAAATCAAAATGATGGAGGTGGCATTCCCAAACAAAGAATAAAAATGACTAAGTCAAGGTCAAATCAAAATAAGGATGCTCCACTAAAGCAAACAAAAAAGGGGCAAATAAAAGAAATACAATTGAAAGATACAATGACAGTGATCCTAAGTTTTTAAAACCTTGAAACAGTTTTTGAGATTACAAATCTCATTCTTTCGTAGTCAAGAGTCCTAGCCTGCACCTTTAAAAAATTCTTTCTAATCAAGCAAGCAAGCAACTTGGACCAATAAATGGTGTTCTCAAATTGTGAAAGAATTTTTTTCACAAAAATCATGACATTACGAACAAAGCTACTCATTATTATTCATATTGATAAATAAATGCTAAATATAAGACATTTTTTTCTCAATAAAATCTCGAGTTTTACTCGAGCCTCTTTCTTTGATTGAATAAAAGATTAAATTATCTTTCTTTCCTACAGATTAAACCCACAGGAATTGTAAGAAATTCAAAACAAATTGACCATGTGGGATGAAGAGTCAAAAGACCAAAAGAACTCACCTTAGAAATTACAAGCCTCATCCATCAAACAATAAAGAGATGACAAGAAAAAAGGGGTCTATATTTCAAAACAAGTAAAATACATGCATAAACATCATAAAGATATTTTCAGGAATGTTTTAAGGAAGATTTCTCAAAAGCAGCCAGAAGGTTCAACAAATGTGAACCATTGGAAATCCAGTCAAGATATAACTAAGAGTGAATGGAAAAATAAAAACAAAAGATGGATCATCTTAGAAGAAGAGAGGCAAAACATTTCATAGAAAATCCAAGGCACTATTATTCATGAAAAATCCTAGATATTTCTCACACCACGGGTAGATCACCTAAACACAAATCATTCATGAAAGATCCTATATATTTTTCACACAACAGGCATGTTACCTAATCACAAACCATGAGAAGATCACCCAAACACAAACCATTTGTTAAAGATCCAAGATATTTTTCACATAATGGGTGGGTTACCCAATCATAAACCATACGAGTTACTTGATCATGAACCATGGGCAGGTCACCTGAACAGAGACCACATCTAGGTTACTCGATCACGAACTACGGATAGGTCACTCAAACACAAACCATTCATGAAAGATCCTAGATATTTTTCACATAATGGGTAGGTTACTTGATCACGAACCACAGACAGGTCACCCGAACATAGATCATTAATGACAGATCCTTGATATTTTTCACACAATGAGTAGGTCACTCGAATAGAGATCATGAGTAGGTTACCCAATCACAAACCATAAATAGGTCACTAGAACACAGACTATAAACAGGTTACCAGATCATAAACAACGATCAGGTCACCTGAATAGTGACCATAAGTAAGTTATTCGATCATGAACCACAGACATGTCACCCAAACATAGACCATTTCATGAGAAATTCTAAATATTTTTCACATAAAGGGTCAACGCTCAAATACCAAACACCATTTTCTTTTCTATACAAGCTTACTTTTTAAAGTCCTTTAGAATACTTCATACCTAAAATATTATAAAAAGGGGGAGTAAGTGTCATAACCTAATTTTCGATCCCCCTATAAAAATATTTATTTTCATTAAAATATTTTTAAAAAATAAAAATTTGAAATCTGAAAATATTTTTAGGATATGAGAGGGATAAGTCTTTCAATTGCCACAGACCAAAATGCCAGAAGATTGCCAGATTGGGATATTTTGATTAAATGAGATGAAGAAAGACTTGATAGAAAGAAAATTGAGGTTGAAATTCAAAGTTGACCAAAATTATAAGAATTAATTAATTTGAAGGACTTAATTAAACCTCTAATAAGCTTAATCAATTTATTTAATGACTTAATTGAAGGAAAATCATGTTTGCAGGCATAATTCGAATCAATTCATAAAGATTAGAAGATTCAATATATAATCGAAACTTTGAAATGCTATATTGTTGTAATCAGGGGTTTAATTGTAAGAAATTTAAAGATTGAATGCTTATTAAAGGTTAAATTAAAGAATTTTAAAAATAAAGAATAAAGTGCAAAAGGCGCGTGAGTCCATGGACTTAAACTAATCAAATTAGGTGTTCAATTAAAATAAATTTAAAGATTGAAGGCTAACTGAGAGTCAAGTTAAATAATTTCAAAACCAAAGATCAAAGTGCATAAAACGTGTGAGTTCAGGGACTTAAAGTAATCAAATCATGGGTTAATTTGAAAGAAATTGAAAATTTAATGGTTAATAGGGGTTAAATTGCATACTCTAGAAACCAATGACTAATTTGTAAAATGCTCTTAAATTAAAATATTTAAATCAAGGTTTATAGCGGTGCAATTGCAAAAAATAAAAAGTTTATGAGTCAATTGAGGGTGTATATGTTAGAAATTAGAAAGACAGGGATTAACTTGAAATTTACCAAAATCCCAATTAGAAACCATAATTCCTAGGGTTTAAATATATCACATGTCACTCATTTTTTAATAGAGAGACCGAATGACATGTCGTCTCATCCCTATTTATCATCTTCTTTAGCAGACAAAAGTTGATCGAGATACCACTTTGAGATGAATGAATGTTGCATCTTTGACTACCTCAAGGACTCTAACCACCACCTCTTTTGAGATGAATGATCGGCTACTCCCATCAAACATTTACATCTCATTTGCTTCAAAGATGTTGACAACATCTTGTCCATAATCAGCCTCCTTTGCATTGATAGATGTAAGCTGATTGGAGGCCAATCTTTCAATAAATGAATAATGAGTTCTAGACCTCCAAATCAGATGAGGTTTGTTTCTAATGGTAGATATACATCCTTTCTATATGATTCATGTTTTCTTATGACACATTTATATCTTATTTTCATGATGATCTCGCCAAAGTGTCTCATTTAATCAACCATAACTAAAGAAGAAAAATTCCATATTTGAGTAGATTTTGTGGTTTTCTTTCTCTTAATAGGTTTGAGCTCATAAAAAGACAAAATGGACCAGAATACACCTTTTTAAAGAGGTTAGAGGAGAGGATGAGGAAGAATCTTCCATAAACCACCCATCTTGTGCAAAACCACCATGGGTTCACAACTTCTAGTTTTGGTTTGCTTATAAAAAGGCAGGTGCTCTTGAGGAGAAAAAATAGGGGACGATAGAGAGAAAATAAAGAGGAAAATAGAGAGAAAGTAGAGAAAAATCCTTGAGTAAAAAGAGAGGAAAATTTAAGAAAATCATGTCAAAAGTTGAAGGAAGGAAAAAAAAAAAACAAGTTCATACAAGCTAAGGATTAAAAGCTTGTTAGAATGTTTTTCAAGTTCTTGCTAGAATATTTATTGTGCATCTATTATGATTAGTTGTAGTTTAATGGACAATATTTGTGATTTAATATGTCTAATAATGTTTTAAACTAATATGCACACTTTAGAATGTATGCTCAAGGTAGTTTTTAAATGCATGGTTTGATTGTTAATCTTCCTTAATCTTTATAGGAACTTGGGGTAATAGTTTGGAAGGATATACTTCGACCTTTTGAAGCAAACAAATATGGAACATATTATGCACTTTGGTCAATTATGGGGGCAGAGCTAACTTATATGTCACTGGTCCAACTCTCTATACAATTTTAAAATGCCCAATGTATCTCGATGCTAGTTTCCTCTTCATATCAAATCTTGATAAATGCTTCCACGAGGCCACCTTTAAAAACACTTTATCACCCACTTCAAACTTAAGAGGTCTTATTTGAATATCAACATATTTCTCTTTATCTATCCTGGGCAGCTTTCGTTCTATCTTTAATAATCCTCACTTTTCCAGAGGTTATTTCTATCAATTTTCCGTCATATAGCTTTTTGTCTCCCACCTCTTCCCAGCACACTGACATTCTATATCTCCTACCATAGAAAGCCTCGTAAAGAGCCATTCATATTGTAGCTTGATAGCTATTGTTGTATATGAATTCTATAAGTGATAGTTGATCCTTCCACTTTCCTCCAAACTTCAAAATGCATGCCCTTAATAAATCCTCCAAAATCTGAATGGTTCTCTCATATTGTCCATCGACTTGTAGATGAAAAGTTGTATTTAAATCCAATCGTGTTCTTGAATACTCGATCATAATCAAAAAGTAAACCTGGGATCCTAATATGAAATAATGGACACTAGAATTCCATACAGTCTTATCACTTCTCTCACATACGACTGAGTCAATCTATCCATCGAGTTCGTCATTTTCATGGGTAGGAATAAAGCAGACTTAGTTAACCAGTCTACAATAACCCATATTACATTATTACCCTTCTTTTCATTAGGTAGGCCTGTCATAAAATCCATAGTTATTTTATCTCATTTCTATTCAGGAATTAAAAGGGGTTGTAAAGGTCCCGTGTGTTTTTGATGTTCTACCTTTACTTGCTGATATATTCCACACTTGGCTATATATTCAGCTATATCCCTCTTCATTTTTTGCCACCAATAATACTCTTTTAAATCTTTATACATCATACTACTCCTAGGATAAACTATAAATTTTGACTAATAAGCCTCTTTTAGCACTTCATTCTTAATAATCATATCTCATGGAACGTACATTCATTTATCCCTCATTACTACACCATCATTTGAAATCTTGTAAAGTGTCCCAACCTCATGTCCAACTTTCTTCTCACTTTTTCAGTCTTTGCATCTCTCAATTGAGCTTCATGTATTCTATCTTGAAAGGTAGATCATACCCTTAATTGTGCTATTAATGACCTTTTGGGTCCTAGGCTTAACTAAGCATTTATTCTTCTAATTTTTGTCATCTCCCTTGCATCCCTTAATTGAGCTTCATATATTCTATCTTGAAAGGTAGATCATACCCTTAATTGTGCTACTAACATTTTAGGTCCTAGGCTTAACTAAGCATTTATTCTCCTAATTTTTGTCATCTCCCTTCTATCTCCATTATTGGAGTCCTTTTTTTTAGTCCAATTTTGTCTACTTAAGACATCTATCACCACATTTGCCTTCATATAGTGGTAGTCTATTATGCAATCATAGTATTTAATGAGCTCTACTCATCTCCTTTGTCTCATGTTTGATTTTTTATGTGACATGAGATATTTAAGCTCTTGTGATCTATAAAAGTTTGGACTCGAAAACCATACAGGTAATGTCTCCACACCCTCAATGCAAACACAACTGTTGTAAGTTCAAGATCATGAACTGGGTAGTTAAGTTCTTGTGGCTTTAATTGTCGAGATGCATACGCTATAACTTTCCCATATTGCATTAACATACAACCAAGCCCTTTTCTTGATGCATCACCGTATACCATATAGCCTTCCGTTGAGCCATATAATCGGTCCAAGTTTGTCTTTACTCTTGTAGGATAGGTGGTACCTCATTAGCAATCATGTTCAAGTCAAGTTAAGCTTGTTATGGTATCTATGATGAACTTGAGAACTTGCAAATATTTTTATTAGAGTATTTTTTTTTTTCAAAATATCAGTGGACATGCCCCTCAAGTGTCTAGATAAAATAAGTGTATGATCAACTCCACTTAAGCCTTTAAATTAGTGTTATATAGGATTAAGTTATGATAATAAGGACACGTCTCTAGAAGGAACAATTATTGGCTAATTAGGGTTTTGCCAAACTAATTGTGACCATCTGATCATGCTATCAGACCCCTAGAAAGGATAACCATTAGGTTATGCAAAGGGAAATACATTGAAAAGGGTGCAAGAGTTGTGGATTGCATGGGGGTACCATCGCTCTATTCCAGTACAATTCATTAATGATGTAGGGAATTAAACGATGAAGAGTTAACATGTGGCATGCCTAATACAAGTTGTTTCATTGGCACCTTTATTGATAAGTGGTTGTGGACTCTTTATGACCAAAAGAATAACCTTTATTAGTTGAGTAGATTGACTAGTCATTGATCATTATAAAAATGGTTTTTCTAGTTTGATTTTTGACATGATTACTAACATGTTATTATTTTAACAAATTAGTCCCACTAGACATGTTAATTTCTTGAACTGTTGAATGCAAATATTAAGATCAATTATTGTTAACCTTATGATTAATAGTTAATTCTTTGAACAATATGTTACATGTTCTTCATTTCTTCCGTCCAACATGGAGAAACTAAAATTAATAACTTAATCATGATCAAAGATAAGTAATAGCCTCACAAACCGAAAAGAATGTGAATTTCTTAACTTGATTTTAACAAGTTAAAAAAAAGTTAATGTAAAAAAAAAACCAAAATAAATCAAGTAAATAAAGGTATAGAAACCTGTAAATAAAAAATATTACAAATAGTAAAAAGTTGTAAAAAAAAATTATATATGCAAGGCTAATCATCGTTTTCACCTGCTAGATGACCTATTTATAATATAACAAAGATTGAATTGCACATAAACTTAAAATCCTAGTATAATACAAAATATTTATGGCAGATAGAGACTTTAGAATCTCAATCTTAGCACAATTTGTATTCCTTTATTTGTTTATATTCTCTATGAAATTACATGTGTTCTCATTATACTGCAACATCCATTAATTTAGTTGTTAAAAACTATTGTTCTACATAAAACTTGATTGTTGATTGTCATTGTGAATCATAATCCCTTAATCGATAATAGATTTCAGCTTCCTTTACTGTCTTTCTAAGCTAAGTGAGCAATTTTTTTAAAAATATTTTCTCCTGTCACATAAGATGAATTATTTTTGGTATAAACAATTTTTTTGTTTTGATATACTAACATTTTTTATTATCTCAATTAAGTACTTCAATTAATTTTTTATTTTTTAATGCGGCTTTATGTGTGTGTATATAAATAAAAAAATACCCGCTAAAATATATTATATAATAAATATAAATAATTTAAACTAAAATCAATATTTTTAAAAAGAAAATCTGTTTAATTATAGTAGTTATCTGCGTTCATTGAGGTTAACACTATCTTATGATTAATCAAAACTAATAAATAAATTATTTATAAAGTTGAAAATATTTATTATTTTAAAAAGATATAAATCATGTGATTGTAAAATAAATAGAAAATATGAATAGATTTTTATAGAAAAATTGAATTGGAATAATTGAAAGTTGAAAAAATTGAAATCTGACAAATTTCCTTTAGTGAAGGTGAAATAGAAAATAGAGAAATTAATGGAAGTGCTTGATTAGAAGATTGAAAAAATCTGGTGTGCTTAAATGAAAGAAATTTAAAATCATATACTTATTATCCAAAAAAATATTTATTCATGTGTAATAATTTATCATACCGAACACCTTTCTATCCCGTCTAAGTCGTTTATTGGGAATTATTTTTATTGTGTTAAATCATTTGATTTTCTCATAACAAAATTGCAGTCAAAGGAGATAATATAACACTTTTTTGTACGTAAGGCTATTCCTCACTCTTGGTTGATTTTTATTTTTATCGATATTTTGCAAAACAAAAAATAAATAAATAAATCAGAAAAACAAGAGGATTATAGCAACTTGAAAATTATAGAAAGAAAGAAATCGTCACAGGAATATTAATTTACAGGCAAACGCAGGCTGCAACTCGCTGCATGAAGCTGGAATCGCTAATAATCACCGGTCAGCCATACAGCGGTGAATTGGCCAGCAATGTCTCAACTGCAGCTT